>ERZ1108167.97-NODE-97-length-139658-cov-228.918619_pt1 | contig 139658 bp, 120 predicted proteins | sample MGYA00403703_ERZ1108167 | MGnify/ENA primary metagenome ERZ1108167 (study PRJEB35170, sample SAMEA104062411) | human gut metagenome | biome: human gut; feature: human-associated habitat; material: faeces | place: Denmark | collected 2012-05-11 ...
ACTGAATTTCAACAATTTCAAAGAACGACTATGATTTTTTAGTGGACACTAATGAGTCTTTATTAGTAATTCCTCATTCTTCATCCTTCATTAAAGCGGCTCTTCATGAGCAATGACTTTCATCTGGCAATTCTTGCAATCAAAAGACAAGCGGAAACGCTTGCCGTCCGTCCCAACCAAATAATAAGGTTCCCTATAAGGAGAATGTCCTTTCTGATAGGTGGGACACCATCCCATACTGAAACGCAGGCAATGTTTGCAGAACATGAGTACAGCATCCGGAACCGCTTGTGCCTCGTAAGCAGGTGCTATGGACGACAACCCGTGCTCACGGTAGAAACTCCGGGCAGCACCGTTCATCACATTACCCAGATAGGTCAGCGAAGTAGCCGGGAAAGCATGGCTGGTCGGTTTCCAAACAGCCAGCTCACGACGATAAGTAACACGCCGAGCCGCAATCAGCTTATCTATCACCTGCCGGCGCCAGTCCGCCACCGCAGAAGCAGGAAGGAACCAGTTAGCAGAAAGATTGAGCCTGATGCCCGAAGCATCTTCAGACAAATATCCTGCTATCTCAAAAGGAGTATTCCCCAACTTGCCCAGCTGATTACGCAGATTATCCACCTGCGGTGTACGTGCCAACTCTTTCGGATAAGGGAAAGAGAGCGTCACGCGGTTATCATCCTCGTCCGCAGCCGTCAGGCTAAACCCGAAAGAAGTATCTGACAACTCCCAACAAACACCGATTTTACGTTCGGAGGATTTGCGGGTAAGAATACGTTCAAACTCCTGGTCGAAGTTACAATAAAGTCGGGTACGGGGTTTGATACGAGGCACTTCCCCTGCCGGATAGAGTTTGTTACCATCCACCCGGTTGATGCGGAAACCTTGCAAACGTCCCTGCTCATCAAGAAAACAGACACCGTCTCCGTTGTGGAAAGGCTTTACGCCTGCCACCGTGAGATATCCCCCGCGCTGTTCCTTCAAAGTGCCCATCTCCTCTCCCAAAGATTTGGGCGTATCGAACGAAGTGATCTCCCCTCCCCTTCCTTGCAGGAAATAATGGGTGAAACCGCGGCTGAAACTCTTGTCCAACTGTGGCTGGAAATCGAAACGGCAGGTGCCCGAAGAAGCACGGGCATATTCCTTGCGACGGGCAAAAATGGCATCGAGCTTCCTACGGTAAGCCGCCGTCACATTCTTCACATAGGTCACATCCTTCAAGCGGCCTTCTATCTTCAGCGAAGTGGCTCCGGCATCCAGCAGTTCTTCCAACACCTCGCTTTGGTTGAGGTCCTTCAAAGAAAGCAGATGCTTATTACGCACAATGGTCTTGCCATCGGCATCTACCAGACTGAAGGGTAAACGGCAGAATTGCGCACATTCCCCCCGGTTGGCACTCCGTCCGAAACAAGCCTGGCTGACATAGCACTGCCCGCTATAACTGACGCAAAGAGCCCCGTGTACAAAGACTTCGAGCGGCACGTCGGGACACGCCTCATGGATACCGCGTATCTCCTGCAAAGAAAGTTCGCGTGCCAACACCACCTGACGGAAACCGGCATCGGCAAGGAAACGTACTTTCTCCGGCGTACGGTTATCCATCTGCGTACTGCCATGCAACGGAATGGGCGGCAAATTCAACCGCGTAATCCCCATATCCTGTACAATCAGTGCATCCACACCGATGCGGTACAGCTCCCAAATCATCCTCTCCGTCTCTTTCAGCTCTTCTTCTTTCAGAATGGTATTGACCGTCACATAGATACGGGCATTATACAGATGGGCATGCTCCACCAAAGCGGCAATATCCTCCAAAGAGTTGACAGCAGCCGCACGCGCACCGAACTTGGGTGCACCGATGTATACCGCATCTGCCCCATGATTCACTGCTTCTATGCCACACTCCAAATTCTTGGCAGGAGCCAGCAGCTCTATTTTACGTTGCTTTATCATCGTTTAGTTACGAGTAACTCACCCTATTTCATTAATATTATACGGCGTCTCCTGATATACAAAATAATTCAGCCAATTGGAGAACAACAGATTGGCATGGGCACGCCAACGCACCAGCACTCCTTTGTCCGGGTCATCGTCCACATAGTAGTTACGGGGTATCTCAATGGGCAGGCCCTTATTCAAGTCACGGCGATACTCTGTATCCAATGTCAGCGGGGAGTATTCCGAATGGCCGGTCACGAAGAACTCACGCCCTCCACGGGCCACCGCCATATATACACCAGCATCCTCCGACTCGGAAAGCAGCGTCAATTCCGGAACCTTCTGTATATCTTCCCGGCGCACTTCCGTGTGGCGGCTATGCGGCACATAGAACATATCATCAAATCCACGGAAAATGGGATGCAACGGTTGCAAGGTACGATGTTCAAAGATACCGAACATCTTCTTATCCAGTGCATACTTCGGCACTCCATAATGATGATAGAGCCCTGCCTGCGCCGCCCAGCAGATGTAGAGCGTAGAGGTGACATGCGTACGCGCCCAGTCGAAGATTTCAGTAATCTCATCCCAATAAGTCACCTCCTCAAAATCCATCTGCTCTACCGGAGCACCGGTGATAATCATGCCATCGTACTTTTCACCGCGCATCTTGTCGAAATCCGTATAAAATGTTTTCATGTGTTCTATCGGAGTGTTCTTGGAAGTATGGCTTTTTATCTTCATGAACGAGATTTCCACCTGAAGCGGAGTATTGGAAAGCAGACGCACCAGGTCCGTTTCCGTTGTAATCTTTAGCGGCATCAAGTTCAGAATCACGATACGCAGCGGACGGATATCCTGCTGGGTTGCCCGGGAATTGTCAATGACAAATATATTCTCCTCTTTCAGCAACTCGATAGCGGGTAGTTTATCGGGTAAATTTAAAGGCATGAGTTTATATCTATGGTTTAACTTATTACTGTCTACGATTTTAGCGTGTAAAGTTAGGCAAAAAATCAGAGTGTGATAAATAAATTATAAAAGTTTTATCGATTTATCCCTCTTCATTTAACACGTTTAATTACATTTGTACCCGAAACCTATTAAAAGTTATTAAAAAATAAGATTAAAAAGCACTGCGGCATCAAGCGTGATACTGATAATTAGCATCCAAAAGCGTAAAAGACTTTTCCATACCGGTTATAGCTCTGCTAAATCCATATTTTTAAGACAAGGTTCATTGAGTATAATTGGGAAAGCGGAAAAACCGTTGCCCCACAATAATAATACAATGAAGAAACTTATTCTTGCAAGAGGAGTCTTGGCTGCCTCTTTATTCTGCTGCATGTCCTTAGGGAATACAGCTTGTGTGAACCGGATTGACGAAGAATCAGAAGCGGAAATCGAGGAAGGGACGACACCTATCACGTTCTCTATCAAAATGGAAAAAGCCAGTACCAAGGTCACAAACACCGCCTTTGAAAAAGGAGACAGAATGGGCTTGTTTGCAACCACTTCCTCCGGCTCCATCAAGGGAAAACGGTATATTGACAATCTGGCCCTGGAATATACGGAAGGCTCCACACTGGTTCCCAAAAAGACAGTATTCTATCCGGAAGGAGATGTGTCACTGGACTTTATCAGTTACCACCCTTACCAAACCGAAGGGGTAGCTGCCGGTACACCCGTTCTTCCCGTATCTGTGCAGATAGACCAGAGCAATGAGAAAAACCGCGCACAAAGTGACTTCTTGGTAGCTAAAGCGCAAGGAATCACCAGTAAAACCAAATCTGTAACCCTGGAGTTCCAACACAAGCTGTCCAAACTGGCAATCTCTCTGACACCCGACGCAAGCAACTCTGCCAATGATTTGCTGAAAGCCAATCCGCGTATCATCGCAACCGGGCTCAAGACCTCGGCCGATTATAATCTGGAAGACGGGACTTTCAGTAATCTTACGGGGACACAAGACATCATAGCCTCCGGCGAATGGAGCGTCAAAGACAACAAACTTACCGGCAAGGAATTCATCATCATACCCCAAACGATAAATGATGGCAAGCAATCCTTCATTATGGAGTGGAGCGGACGTATATACAGTTGTGCAATACCCGAAGTGGAAATGAGTAGCAGCACGCAATGTATCATTAACATATCAGCCATGCAGAGCAACAGCAACGTACTGAGCAGTTTTGCCGGAAAAATCAAGGAATGGAGCAGCCTCCCTCCCATCGACACCGACAATATGGAAGATTACACTGCCATACATATCTCCGCTCTCTCCTTTTCTCTTTCAAATGTGTACAGAATTTATCACGAAGGGATACCCATTGCAGAAGTCTGCAAGGAATATCTCAAATCAGCGTCATTGACTTCCAGAGCCGTTATAGCCTATCCCATAGGCGAAAATGAAAAGACCGACCTGAGCAATGGAGTCATCCTACAGCTTGCAGACCGTAAAGACACCATCTGCGGAGGAAGAATAAGCTGGAATACAGACGACTATGGATTTACCTACACTAAAGGGGAATATACCGGCATAGACAAGCTCTATATAGACAATAACCATAAGCTACTTCTGGATAAACCGGAAAACGCCATCAAAGTGAATGTGGCATGCTACACCCTTCGAGACATCAGAAAAGGAGTGTCTACCGAATACCCCATTGTCAAGATTGGAGCCCAATACTGGATGGGTAAAGAGCTCCATGCCACCACCTACCGTGACGGAGCTCCCTTGAAAAAACAGAGTGACTTGGGAACAGACAAAGCCGGATATTACAAGCCGGACAAATATGATATTTATTTTTACAATGGAGAATCCATACTGGCAGGAGAGCTGGCTCCCGAGGGCTGGAAAATTCCATCGGATGCAGACTGGGAACAGCTGAAAAACTACACCGGCAACGATGCCTCCATACTAAAAGCAGGAGAATGGCAGGCAATGGTATCCGGTGAAGTTGCCCCCGTCAACAACCATACCCGGTTCAATGCTTTTCCCGTAGGAATGTGGTACAACAAGGGGCACAACAGCCCAAACAAAATGACCGCCTTCTGGAGTTGGGACTACACAAAGCATACCCTTTCGGAAAGCACCATTTATTTTCTCGGAGAAAGCGACGAGTTTGTATCAAGCGCCGCCCATGTCACCGGCAAGCCCTACTATAAAGCTCTTTCCATCCGTTGTATAAAAGAATAGCCGGCAATTTCGACATTTCTCATTTCTTTTTTGTATTTTTGTTCCCAATGTGCAAGATTTTTGCCAATCGGACAAAGATAACGAAAGAGAAATGAGAGTAATCGACTTGATAAACAGTAACGAAAAAACAGCTTTTTCCTTTGAAATATTGCCACCACTGAAAGGTACGGGCATCGAAAAGCTGTATCAGACCATAGATACGTTACGGGAATTCGACCCCAAATACATCAACATCACCACGCACCGCAGCGAGTACGTATACAAAGACCTCGGGAACGGATTGTTCCAGCGAAACCGCCTACGCCGCCGCCCCGGCACCGTAGCCGTAGCTGCTGCCATCCAGAACAAGTACAACATCACCATGGTGCCGCACATCCTTTGCAGCGGCTTCACCCGCGAAGAGACGGAGTACGTGCTGCTCGACCTGCAATTCCTCGGCATCACCGACCTGCTGGTGCTTCGTGGCGACAAGGCAAAGCACGAATCCTCTTTTATCCCCGTGGGCAACGGTTACCACCACGCCGTCGAACTACAAGAGCAAATCAACAACTTCAATAAAGGTATTTTTGTGGACGGCTCCGAGATGAAAGTTACCAATACCCCGTTTTCATACGGTGTGGCGTGCTATCCGGAAAAGCATGAAGAAGCCCCCAACATGGATACAGACATCTACTGGCTGAAGAAAAAAATGGAAATGGGTGCAGAGTATGCCGTGACCCAGCTCTTCTACGACAACCGGAAATATTTCGACTTCGTGGAACGTGCCCGTCAAGCCGGTGTCACCATCCCGATTATCCCGGGCATCAAGCCCTTCAAGAAGTTGTCACAACTCAGCATGATACCCAAGACGTTCAAAGTAGATTTGCCCGAGGAACTGACCCAAGAGGTTCTGAAGTGCAACACCGATGCGGAAGCTCAGCAAGTGGGTATCGAATGGTGCGTGCAGCAGTGCAAAGAGCTGATAGCCCATGGCGTCCCAAGCCTCCACTTCTACTCGGTAGGAGCTACAGACAGCATCAAGGAAGTAGCCAAACAAATCTACTAAACAATGGACAATCAACAGTTGACAATTGACAATAGGCAGTGTCACAAGTAATAACTTATAACTAATTAACCCGTGTTCAGTTTCAAGGACATAATAGGCCAAGAGGCAGCCAAGCAAAGGCTGATACAAGAAGTGCAGGAAGGACGTATCCCCCACGCACAACTCTTCTGTGGCCCTGCCGGAGTAGGAAAACTCCCATTGGCACTTGCCTATGCCCGCTACATCTGCTGTCCCAACCGGACGGAAACCGATGCCTGCGGTACTTGTCCCTCCTGCGTAAAATGGAATAAGCTGGTGCACCCGGACGTACACTTCGTATACCCTATCGTCAAGAGCGCCAAAGGGAAAAAGGAAGTCTGCGACGACTATATCGCCAACTGGCGGCACCTGTTGCTGAACAGCCCCTACTTCGGGCTGAACCACTGGCTGAACGAGATGGATGCCGAAAACGGACAAGCCATCATCTATGCCAAAGAAAGCGACGAGATAACCCGCAAGCTGAGTCTGAAATCCAGTGAAGGAGGTTACAAAGTCACCATCGTATGGCTACCCGAAAAGCTGCATGAAGTATGCGCCAACAAGCTGCTGAAACTGCTGGAAGAGCCACCCGAGAAAACGATATTCCTCCTCATCTCCGAAGCTCCGGAAATGATACTGCCCACCATCCTCAGCCGCACGCAGCGCTTCAACATTCCTAAGATTGAAGAAGCCGACATAGCCGAAGCCCTGCAGCAGAAGTACGGAGTGCAGCCCCGCGACAGCGAGACGATAGCCCACCTGGCAAACGGAGACTTTATCAAAGCATTGGAGACCATCCATCTGAACGAAGAGAACGAACTGTTCTTCAACCTCTTTGTCAGCCTGATGCGACTCTCCTACCAGCGCAAGATACGGGAAATGAAACAATGGAGCGAGCAGCTTGCCGCCATGGGACGCGAACGGCAGAAGAACTTCCTGGACTACTGCCAGCGCATGACCCGCGAGAACTTCATCTACAACCTGCACCGCAAGGAGATGAACTACATGACGCTGCCCGAACAGAACTTCGCCACCCGTTTCGCCCCCTTTGTCAACGAACGGAACGTCATGGGTATCATGGACGAACTAAGTGAAGCGCAACGCCACATCGAGCAGAACGTAAACGCCCGCATGGTGTTTTTCGACTTCTCTCTCAAAATGATTGTTTTATTGAAACAATGAAAAGTGGCAAAATAATGAAATGCAAAGTATCAAATCGTAAATAGTAAATAGTAAATAAATAGATGATGGAATTTAAACTACATAACGGAAGCGGAGGTCTCTGCTGCAAGAGTTGCGGCAGGCAGGACAAGCAACTGAACACCTACGACTGGCTGGCAGACATTCCGGGCAATGCCGATGAGAGCGAGCTGGTAGAGGTTCAGTTCAAGAATACCCGCAAGGGATATTTCCGCAACAGCAACAAGATACCTCTGGAGAAAGGCGACATCGTAGCCGTAGAAGCCACCCCCGGACATGATATCGGTGTGGTGACCCTGACCGGACGTCTCGTGCCGCTGCAAATGAAGAAAGCCAATATCAAGTCTGAGGCAGACATCAAACGCATTTACCGCAAGGCGAAGCCTGTGGATATGGAGAAGTACAACGAGGCAAAAGCCCGTGAACACTCCACCATGATACGCTCGCGTCAGATAGCCCTGGACCTCAACCTCAACATGAAGATTGGAGACGTGGAATATCAGGGAGACGGCAACAAGGCCATCTTCTACTACATAGCCGACGAACGGGTGGACTTCCGCCAGCTCATCAAAGTACTTGCCGACGCTTTTCGCGTGCGTATCGAGATGAAACAGATTGGTGCCCGCCAGGAAGCCGGACGCATCGGCGGTATCGGTCCCTGCGGACGCGAGCTGTGCTGCGCCACCTGGATGACCTCCTTCGTATCGGTATCCACCAGCGCGGCGCGCTTCCAGGACATTTCACTGAATCCGCAGAAGCTTGCCGGACAATGCGCCAAACTGAAGTGCTGCCTCAACTACGAAGTAGACTGCTACGTGGAAGCACAGAAACGCCTGCCCTCACGCGAGATTACCTTAGAGACCAAAGACGGTGAGTTCTTCTTCTTCAAAGCCGACATTCTGAGCAACCAGATAACCTACTCGAGCGACAAGAACATCCCTGCCAACCTGGTGACCATCAGCGGCAGACGCGCCTTCGAGATTATCGGTTTGAACAAACGTGGCATCAAGCCCGACAGCTTGATAGAAGAAACCCATCGCTCCGAGCCCAAAAAGCCGGTGGACTTGCTGGAACAAGAGAGCCTCACCCGCTTTGACCGCAGCCGGAAAGGCAAGAGTGGCAGTGACGGCAACGGTGGCGAGAACAGCAACAACAGCCGTAACAAGAGAAAGAAAAAGAGTGGAAACGGTCGTCCGCAAGGAGGTGAGCAGCAGGGTGCTCCGCAATCCAACAACCAGAGAGAACAATCCAGGCAAGACCGGCAACCGAGACAGAAACAAGACCGGCAAGCACCCAAACAAGGTGAACAGCAACAAGGCGAACGTCAACAACGGAACAATAACAACCGTCGTCCGCCCCGTAACAATAAGCCCAAACCTCAAGGTGAAAGACCTGCCCAAAATGACAAACCGGCTCAAGAATAGGAATCTCTGCCTGAAAGGTATCATACTACTGTTTGTCGCAAGCCTGCTGAGCGCTTGCGACAAACAGACTGTATACCATTCCTTCCAATCCCTTCCCACCGAAGGCTGGCTGCGCGAAGACACGCTCTCTTTCGACGTGAAGGTCACCGACTCACTGACCTACTACAAACTGTCTTTGGAAGTTCGTAACCGAAGCAACTACCCCTATCAGAATCTACCTCTATCCATCTGCTACACCACCGCAGATTCCATTCCGTCACCCACGGACACCATACAGCTAATCCTCGCGGACAAAGAAGGAATCTGGAAAGGTGACGGCTGGGGAGGTCTCTATCAGACTGCCGTCTCCGCAGGAAGCGTTCGAATCGGCAAACCCGGCACCTACCTCTTTAAAGTGGCCTATACGCTACCGGACGAAAGGCTGCAAGGAATCAATGACATCGGCATCAAACTGAAGAGATAGGAACTCCCTATTGTTCTTTATTACCTTCTTCTAACAACCACCTCAGTCTCCCACTCACGTCTCCTTGAAGCGGAAACGGGCGGGGTATCATAACTTGCCCTCTTACCTCATAGCGTAACGTCTTTTACGCCAGGATGTAACGACCGTTACACCAGCATGTAAAGGGCGTTACAATATAGCGTAAAAGTCGTTACGATACAGCGTAAAGGACGTTACAATGCGGTGTAACGGCCGTTACATTACGATGTAAACAATGTGTAAATGCAATGTAATGATAATCAAGTCCATTCGTATGTCCCACAAGGAAACGGTCATAACTAAATTCGACGATTACGTCCCGCATCAATCCGCAGAAAGATAAACAGCAGGATTGTGAATCCCCAGAGAGAAGAACCTCCGTAACTGAAGAAAGGCAACGGGATACCGATGACGGGGGTCAGCCCCAGCACCATGCCTATATTGATGAATAGATGGAACAAGAATATACTAAGCACAGAATAACCATACACCCGGCCAAAGGGAGATTGCTGCCGCTCGGCCACGACAATCAGCCGTAAAATAAGAATAAGGAACAGTAACAGTACAGCCGTAGACCCTACGAATCCTTCCTCCTCACCCACGGTGCAAAAAATGAAGTCCGTATCTTGCTCCGGCACATACTTCAGCTTTGTCTGCGTACCATTCAAGAAACCTTTGCCGGTCAGCCCCCCGGAGCCGATGGCTATCTTCGACTGGTTCACGTTATAGCCGGCACCAGCAAGGTCCTCTTCCATACCGAGCACCACCTTGATACGTATCTGTTGATGGGGCTCCAGCACTTTATTGAAGAAGTAGTCGCTGGAGTAGAGGAAACCTATCGAACCCAAAGCAAACAGCCCAATCAGAAAATAAGATAAATGGCGCTCGCTTAAAGAAAGAAAGACAAGATACCCGACAACAAGTGCACAAAGCCCCCACTGCACCCACACCAAGTTGAAGGGTACCACGTATTCCGAAATCAGATAAGCCACGAGCAGCACTCCCAGCGAACCGCCGATAATATTCCGTGTGGGTTCCCAACGCTTTTTATAAACCCACACCATACCTCCGGCAAAGAGCAGTACCATCAGCAGTACGGCAAATTCCCCGATAGGCGTCGGTGTATCGGCAATCATCACCGCATCAAAACGGATGCCCACCACAAAGTAGGCCACTGCACATATACCCGAGAACAGTACCACGCCCGGCATTCCCTCCCGATAAAGCATCAGGAAAAATGCAGAGTACACCAATGCCGAACCCGTCTCCCGCTGTAGGATAATCAGCAACATGGGGAAGAGAATCAGGAAAGCCAACATAAGGGAGCTTTTCCAATTCTTCATCGTAAACGAGTAGGCGCTCATATACTTGGCAAGCGCCAGCGCCGTGGCAAACTTGGCAAACTCCGCCGGCTGCAAACTGACCGGCCCCAGGATGAGCCACGACCGCGACCCTTTCGTGTCGGGCGCAATGAATATCGTGACAATCAGCAACAGCATCAGCCCTATATATATAAGGTAGGAGAACATGTCATAGAGGGAATCATCCAGCATCAGCAGCACAAACCCCAGCCCGAAGGAACATATAATCCAGACAAACTGCTTGCCGGCACGCGTAGAGAAGTCCAGAAAGTCACGGTCACCATAATCATAACTCGCCCCACAGACACTGAACCAGCCGAATACAATCAGCAGCAGGTAAACGACAATCGTCACCCAGTCCAATGATTTCCATATGCTATCTCTCCTTGTCACCAATTTATTTACGATTTTACGATTTACTATTTACTATTGAAGTCACTCACCGTTCATCCCTACCCCCTAATCCTTAATCCCCAACCCCTCATCATCATCTCTCCTCATCTCCGTAAAGTATCACCCGGTTACTGAATTCTTCCGCCCGTATCTCATTCTCGGGCGACAGCTTTCCATGCAGATACTGGTCCATCATCATGGCACCGATAGGTACGCCATACGTGGCACCGAAACCACCGTTCTCCACATAGACGGCAATGGCTATCTTAGGGTTGTCCATCGGGGCAAAGCCCATAAAGACAGAATGGTCCTTGCCGCGGTTCTGTGCCGTGCCCGTCTTTCCGCAGACCTCCACACCCGGCAGGATGGCTCCCGCCATGCGGCAAGTGGCGCTACCCGTACTTCCGTCTACAGCGGCACGCATGCCTTTCACCACCATTTCATAATATTCGCGGTCGATGGTGGGATAACGGGGATTGCGATAGATGCTGTCCAGTTCATTGTCTTCTATCTCCTTCACGATGTGCGGAGTAATGAAATGCCCCCGGTTGGCAATGGTGGCACCCAGATTGGCTATCTGCAACGGGGTGGCGAGAATCTCTCCCTGCCCGATGGAGATACTAATCACCGTCAGACCGTTCCACGAACCCCGATAGGGCTTGTCGTAGAACTTTGCATTCGGTATCAGTCCACGCTGTTCGCCGGGGAGGTCGGTACCGAGCCGATAGCCGAAGCCCTGCGATACCATGTGGTCTTTCCATACGGTAATGGCATTCTGCGGCGAACCGTATTTTTTATCACCGAACATGCGATACAATCCCCAACAGAAATAGGAATTACAAGAGGTAGCGATGGCAGGAATCAGCGACAGAGGCGAACCATGTCCGTGACATCCCACATGAAGGCCTTTATGATTGAAACCATGCGCACAAGGGAAAGTCGGATAATCTTCGTGGATAATCCCTTCCTGAAGGAAGGTCAGCGCCTGCGCCGTCTTGAAGGTGGAGCCCGGCGGATAAGCTCCCATGATGGCACGGTTCAACAAAGGCTTCCGCTTGTCCATCTGCAGCAGGCGGTGGTTCTTTCCCCGCTGGCGCCCTATCATCAGATGAGGGTCAAAGGTAGGCGAGGAAACCATACATAGTATCTCACCCGTAGCCGGTTCGATGGCCACAATGGCACCGATTTTGTGTTGAAGCAGTCGTTCTCCCAACATCTGAAGGTCAATGTCGATGCCCAACGTCAGGTTCTTGCCGGGTACGGAGGAACGGTCCAACTGTCCGTCCATGTAGTGTCCCTGGATGCGCCCGTGAGCGTCACGAAGCAGAATCTCCACCCCCTTCTCTCCACGCAGATACTTTTCATAGGATTTCTCGATGCCTTGCTTGCCTATATAGTCTCCGCGAATATAATAGTCATCGTTCTCAATGTCTTTCTTGGACACTTCGCCGATGTCTCCCAGCAAATGGCCGGCAGAGTTATAGGTATATTGACGGATAGTACGCCGCTGAATATAGAAACCTGGAAATTTGAACAGCTTCTCCTGAAACACACCGCACTCTTCGGCAGAAAGCTGCGTCATGAACACCTGATGGGTGTATTTGGAATAACCGGGGTTCATCCAGCGGTTCTTGACGTCCTTCATCCGTTTGTCAAACTGCTCACGGGTAATGTTCAAGGCACTGCAAAGGTCGAGTGTATCCAGCTGCGTCACCTCCCGAGGCACAAACGTAATATCATAGGCAGGCTGGTTAAACACGAGCAACTTACCGTTACGGTCGTAGATAGCCCCCCGTGATGGATATTGTATCTTGTTCAGAAAAGCGTTGCTGTCCGCGTTCTTCTTGTAGTCATCAGTCATGATTTGCAGGTCGAACAGCCGGAACACGTAAATAAGAACGATGACAATAGCCGCCGCTCCAATTACATATTTCCGCTTTTCCAGTGTATAGTCTTTCATCAATTCCTAATCCTTAATCCCTTTATCCTTTCTTTCTTATTCCCTCAACAGCCATAATGCAGGTCACAGTAAGCAGGGTACTTGCCGCAATTCTCAACAACAGCGTACCAATATGGGCAAAAGAGAAGAATTCGAGGGTAAGCAACAAGCCGTGATGTATCAGCACACTCACAACCAGATATTTCAGGAAAGGAAGAATCCCCATTGTACGGATGGCCGGAACCAGTGTATCCAGCGTGTCACGAGGCACGAACAGCCGCAGGAAAGTGGGGCGCAAGAAAGCCAGCAACACCGTAGCGGCAGCGTTCATCCCCGGTGTGTCGGAAAAGACGTCGACAGCCAGCCCTAAAAAGAATGCCCACAACATCAACGCATTGCGGGGAGTGTCCGACTCAAACTTCAGTATCAAGTAGATATACAGAAATGGAGTGGCATATCCTGCAATATGCACATTGTTCAATATCAGCACCTGCAACAGTACCAAGCCTATGAACCATCCTATTTTATGCAGATAATTAATTAACAACGCTAATGAGTTATAAGTTACGAGTTACAAGTTATTGAGTGTATAAGTTATAAGATATAAAGATGATTAATCCCTAATCCTTAACCCCTAATCCCTAATTTCTTAGTCACTTCTCGTCTGCCCTCGACTCCAATGCCTTTTGTTCATCCTGCCCGTTGCGGGAAATGACGCGCACATTGCTCACCTTTCCAAAGTCCGTAGCCAGCTTTATCTTCAACAGATACGAAAGCCCGTCGTGCGAGTCAGACATGTCATCCACCGTCCCCACCATGACACCTTCTGGAAACACGGTGGAATAGCCGCTGGTCACTACTGTATCTCCCAGATTGAATTCGGCATGCCGGGGCAAATCCTTCAGATAGGCAAAACGGGAATTACCTCCCTCCCACTTCAAATAACCGAAATAATCACTGCCCACAATCTTACAGCTGATGCTTGACTTGCTGTTCAGCAACGGAATGACCAACGAGTAATGGGGAGAGGTCTTATACACAATACCCACCACGCCATTGGCATCTACAACTCCCATCTCAGGACGGATACCTTCTGTTGTTCCACGGTCTAAAGTGATATAATTGTCAGCCTTGTTCAAGCTGTTCTTTATGACATTCGCCTTGAATATCTGATACTCCGTAGGAGCAAGCCGTTCCATGCTGTACAACCTGGCGGAGTCCAATCCTTTCTCCTTCAAGACATTTTCCAGAAACGAAAGCCGCTGCTCCAGCCACATGTTGCGGTCGAGCAGGTCTTCGTTGGCCGTCTTCAAGTGGAAATAGGAAGTGATGCCACCCGATATTTCATAAACCTTCCCCGCCACGCCATTGGCAGAGGTGAAATACACACTCTGCTGGTAATGATTAAAGCGAAATAATAAAATAAAACTGGCAACCTCTAACAGAAGAAAGAGGAACCAGTAATTATATTTAATGAGAAAGTTTAATAAATTTCGCATTACCGCATCAAGAATGAGAAGCGGTCAACGTTCTTCAATGCCACGCCCGTACCTTTGGCAACGGCATGCAAGGGGTCTTCCGCAATGTGGAACGGTATGTTTATTTTATCAGTCAGACGCTTATCCAGTCCACGAAGCAATGCACCGCCACCGGCAAGATAGATACCGTTGTGAACGATGTCGGCATACAATTCGGGAGGCGTATTTTCCAATGCGCTCAAGATGGCTGTCTCAATCTTAGAGATAGACTTCTCCAAGCAATGCGCCACTTCCTGATAGCATACCGGCACTTCCATGGGCAATGCCGTGATGCGGTTCGGACCATGAACGATATAGTCTTCAGGAGCATCCTCACCGAGTTCCGTCAAGGCAGCACCCACATTAATCTTAATACGCTCAGCCATACGCTCGCTGACCTTCACGTTGTGCTGGCGGCTCATGTATTCCTGAATATCGGCAGTCAAGTCGTCACCGGCAATGCGGATGGAGTTGTTACTTACGATACCTCCCAAAGAGATAACGGCAATTTCCGTAGAACCACCACCTATGTCAACAATCATGTTGCCTTCGGGAGCCTCTACATCGATACCGATACCGATGGCAGCAGCCATCGGCTCGAAAATCAAATAAACGTCGCGCCCGCCGGCATGCTCGGCAGAGTCGCGCACGGCACGCAGCTCCACTTCGGTACTGCCCGAAGGAACACCAATCACCATGCGGAGTGACGGAGAGAAAAGACGGTTACGGTTGTTCACCATCTTGATAAGTCCACGTATCATCTGCTCGCAGGCATAGAAGTCGGCAATCACACCATCGCGCAACGGACGGATGGTACGTATGTTTTCGTGGGTCTTTTCGTGCATCATCTTTGCCTTGTCACCCACGGCAATCATCTTATCGGTACGACGGTCCAAAGCCACCACCGAAGGCTCATCCACCACAATCTTGCCATTCGTGGTGATGATGGTATTGGCTGTGCCAAGGTCCATCGCTATTTCTTGTGTAAAGGAGAATAATCCCATTAATATTTACGATTTAACTATTTACGATTTACGATTGATATTCCTCTTGTTTACAATTTGAGATTCAGACTTACGATGTAACTTCAATCGTAAATCGTAAATCGTCAAATCGTAAATCCGAATTAGTGTTTAAAGTGACGGAATCCCGTAGTCACCATGGCGATGCCATGCTCGTTGCAATATTCAAACGAGAGTTCATCCTTGATGCTTCCACCCGGCTGGATGACGGCTGTTACGCCTTCATTACCGGCAATTTCCACGCAGTCGGGGAAAGGGAAGAATGCGTCACTTGCCATTACAGCGCCATTCAAGTCGAAACCGAAGTTTTTGGCTTTCTCGATAGCCTGCTTCAAAGCATCCACACGGCTGGTCTGACCTACACCACTTGCCAACAACTGCTTTCCTTTTGCCAGCACAATGGCATTCGACTTACTGTTCTTCACAATCTTGTTTGCAAAGAGCATATCCTCAATTTCCTGTGCAGTGGGAGCCTTCGTAGTTACAGTCTTCAATTCTTCAGGAGTTTCCACCTTAAGGTCGCGGTCCTGAACCAATACGCCATTCAGCAAAGAACGGAACTGCTTCTTAGGCAGAGCTGCCGGCTTGCGGACCAGGATAATACGGTTCTTCTTCTGACCGAGGATTTCCAACGCATCCACATCATAATCGGGAGCGATAATCACCTCAAAGAAAATTTTATTGATTTCTTCGGCAGCAGCCTTGTCAATCACGGCATTAGTGATGAGCACACCACCAAAAGCGGATACCGGGTCACCGGCAAGCGCATCGTTCCATGCTTCGAGCACAGTGGGACGTGAAGCCAGTCCACAAGCATTATTATGCTTCAGGATAGCGAAAGTCGTATCCTTGAATTCGTCAATCAAGTCAACGGCAGCATTGATGTCGAGCAGGTTGTTATAAGAGATTTCCTTACCGTGAATCTGGTCGAACATAGCATCCAGATTGCCATAGAAATAACCTTTCTGATGCGGATTCTCGCCATAGCGTAAAGTCTTCTGGCTGTTGGCAGAGCAACGGAAAGCGGAACCTTCCTCGCCATCGAAATAGTTGAAGATGGCAGAATCATAGTGTGAAGACACTCCGAAAGCCTCTTTGGCAAACCAACGGCGTTCTTCGATGGTAGTAGTGGCTCCGTGTTCCATCAGCATGTCGCGGAACGGCTGATATTGTGCTTGCGAAGCGATGATAACCACGTCGTTATAGTTCTTGGCTGCGGCACGAATTAGGGAGATACCGCCTATGTCAATCTTTTCGATGATGGCAGGTTCTTCGGCACCACTGGCAACGGTAGCCTCAAACGGATAGAGGTCAACAATGACGAGGTCTATTTCGGGGATTTCATATTTTTCAATCTGTTGCATGTCTTGCTCCAATCCGCGGCGGCAAAGAATACCTCCAAAAACCTTCGGATGCAAAGTCTTCACGCGTCCGCCCAGGATGGAAGGGTATGTAGTGAGGTCTTCCACTGCCTTGCAGGGATAACCCAGGGATTCTATAAACTGACGGGTTCCACCGGTTGAGAGGAACTCTACACCTTCTTCATGCAGTTTGGTAATGATTTCGTCCAAACCTTCCTTATGGTAAACAGATACCAGAGCTGTTTTGATTCTTTTTGTTTCAGACATGGATTTGCGTATTAAAGTATGCGTATATTAGTATTTGATGCGCAAAGTTACAAATTTTGTTTATTCATACATACATTCATACACAATAAATTAGGTATAATTAAAAAAGGCGGCATCTGTTTCCAGTCTGCCGCCTTTTTTTAAGGGTTATTTTGTTGGTTTACCAAATAGATACACGTTTTTCTACCGGCAAGAACATCGGGTCTTTTTCTGTCACGTTGAATGCCTCATACCAAGCACCGATTTGCGGCAATGCACCGTTTACGCGCCATTCGCCCAATGAGTGCACATCACTCTTCGTGCGGTTCAGCACTTCTTCGGGACGGATATCATTGGCCCATACACCTGCGTATGCCAGGAAGAAACGTTGTTCGGGAGTAAGACCATCCAGCACCGGCAGCGGATTGGCAGCCGTAGCTTTCTTGAATGCCTGATAAGAAACCTGCAGACCACCGTGGTCGGCAATATTCTCACCCAATGTCATGCGTCCGTTGGCATATACGCCCGGAGCAACCTCGATGCTATCGAAGAAGTTCACCATCACCTGAGCACGCTCGTCAAAGTTCTTGGCATCTTCAGCAGTCCACCAGTCTTTCAGGTTACCGTCCTTGTCGTACTGGCGACCCTGGTCGTCGAATCCGTGAGTCATCTCATGACCGATTACCACACCGATGGCACCATAGTTGAAGGCATCATCCGCATTCATATCGAAGAAAGGATATTGCAGGATACCGGCGGGGAAACAGATTTCGTTGGTGGTCGGGTTATAGTAAGCGTTGACGGTCTGCGGAGTCATCAGCCATTCGTCCTTATCCACCGGCTTGCCGGCCTTGGCTATCATTTCGGCATGGCTCCACTCGTTGGCACGTTCCATGTTTGCCCAGTAAGAGTCGTTTTTGATTTCCAGTGTGGAGTAGTCTTTCCAAGTGTCGGGATAACCAATCTTCACATGGAAGGTAGCCAGTTTCTCCAGAGCTTTCACCTTAGTGGAATCACCCATCCAGGCAAGATTCTGGATACGTTCGCCCAGACTTTCCTGCAAGTTCTTCACCAAAGTCACCATACGCTCCTTGGCAGCAGCAGGGAAATATTTCTCCACGTACATCTGACCTACAGCTTCGCCCAGCGCGCCGCTTACAGTGCTTACCGCTCTCTTCCAGCGAGGCTGCATTTCTTGTGTACCGCTCATGGTGCGGCTGTAGAAGTCGAAGTTCTGTTCTGCCATAGCATCGTTCAACAAGCTTGCGGCAGAATCAATCAATTTCCATTGCAGATAAAGGCTCTGCTGTTCAATGGGCAGCGTATCCAGAATATCGGCAGCAGCTTTCAGTGAAGCGGGCTGGCCTACGATGATTTCCTTCACATCCTTCAAGCCCATGGCAGACAAATAAGCATCCCAATCGAAAGTAGGATAATTCTTCTTCAACTCTTCCATGCTCATCTTGTTATAATTGGCATGCGGGTCACGCAACTCCGTACGAGAGCGGAAAGCCTTGGCAAGACGTGTTTCCACATCCATCACCACCTCCATACCTTTCTTGGCAGTAGCCTCGTCGAAACCAGCCAACTGATACATCTTCTGTACATGTGTACGGAAAGCATCACGAATTTTGGCGGTAGCCTCATCATTCTCCAGATAGTATTCACGTTCGCCCATGCTCAGCCCGGTCTGATAGGTCTGTACAGCATTCATGCTACTGTTCATTTCGTCAGCGCCAACATACAGCACGTTGTAGGCGATGATGCCTTTCTTCTGCATATCGCCCAGCAAGGCATAAAGCTCTTTCTTGTCCTTCAAAGCAGCCAGCTGGTCGAGTTCAGCCTTGATGGGAGCTACACCATCTTTGTTCAGCTTCACGCTGTCCATTACGATTTTGTACAAGTCACCGATTTTTTGTGCCACGCTGCCGGCTTCGTGCTGGGTGGCGGCAAGTTCTTCAATCAGTCCTTGAATCTGCTTGCGGTTGTTTTCTGCAAGGATAGTAAAAGAACCGTACTGTGAGTATTCAGCAGGAATCGGATTGTTCTTCATCCAACCGCCACATGCGTATTGGTAAAAGTCAGTTCCGGGTAGAGCCGTTGTGTCAAGATTGGCGAGCTGGATGCCTGCTGTAAGTTCAGCCTGCTGCTTGCCGGTGTTGCAGGAAGCCGTCATCAGACAGAATGCTGCAATGGGTAACAAATGATTTGCTTTCATAAACATATAAAATATAATAGTTAGTGATTCTCCAACTCTACAGTAGCCGCGTCCCACTCTTCCATCACGCGGTCAAGCTGCTCTTTCAGTTTTTGGTGCTGCTCATAAAGCGACATGTCCGAAGCACCTTCCGGTGTGGCCATCCTGGCCTCAAGAATGGCAATGGCAGCCTCCGTCTGCTCTATCTCCGCTTCACAATCGGCAACGCGACGTTCCAGTTTCTTGAGCTTCTTATTAAGCTCCTTCTGCTCCTCATAAGAGAGTTTGGCTGCCGAGGGTTGAACCGGTTCTGCACCAACATTTCCCGATGCCGCCTTACCGGCAGTGGGCGAAGCGGAAAGTGAAGGGGATTTCTGTAACTCATTCAGGCTCTCTATCTGCTTCTTTTGCAGGAAATCATAAATTCCTCCCAGATGTTCCTTCACCAGTCCGCCACCAAACTCGTACACTTTAGTCGCAAGTCCGTCCAGAAAATCACGGTCATGGCTGACTATTATCACCGTTCCGTCAAAATCGCGGATAGCCTCCTTCAACACATCTTTGGAACGCATGTCAAGATGATTCGTAGGTTCGTCGAGAATCAGGAAATTCACCGGCTCCAACAGCAGTTTTATCATGGCAAGCCGGGTACGCTCTCCACCGCTGAGCACCTTCACCTTTTTATCCGAAGCCTCACCGCCGAACATGAAAGCACCTAGAATATCACGGATTTTGAGGCGGATATCCCCTACGGCCACGCGGTCAATCGTATCGAATACAGTCAGGCTCTCATCCAAAAGCTGTGCCTGGTTCTGGGCAAAATATCCAATCTGCACATTATGTCCCAGTGTAAGCTTACCGGTATAATCCGTAATCTCACCCATAATACACTTTACAAGCGTAGACTTACCTTCGCCGTTCTTACCGACAAAAGCAACCTTCTCTCCTCGGTTGATAGTCAAATTCACATCGTGGAAAACAACGTGCCCACCGTAGGATTTCTCCATATCCTCGCAGATAACGGGATAATTACCGCTACGGCTACTGCAAACAAACTTCAGGCGCAAAGAGGAGTTGTCTTCCTCATCCACTTCGATGCGCTCTATCTTTTCGAGCTGCTTGATGCGGCTCTGCACTTGCACAGCCTTGGTAGCTTTGTACCGGAAACGTTCGATGAAATCTTCCGTATCTTGTATCTGCTTCTGCTGATTCTCGTAAGCACGTAGTTGCTGCTCCCGGCGCTCCTTGCGAAGCACCACGAACTCATCGTATTTCACTTTATAGTCGTAAATGCGTCCACAAGTTATTTCGATGGTACGCGTAGTGACATTGTTCAAAAAGGCGCGGTCGTGGCTGACAAGCACCACCGCATTGGCACGGGTGGAAAGGAAGTTCTCCAACCACTGGATACTCTCGATGTCAAGGTGGTTGGTAGGCTCGTCGAGCAGCAACACATCCGGACGGCGAAGCAACAGCTTGGCAAGCTCTATACGCATACGCCAACCACCGGAAAACTCGCTTGTAGAGCGGTCAAAGTCCTCGCGGCTGAAGCCCAGCCCTTGGAGCGTGCGCTCTATTTCGGCACGGTAGTTGGTGCCGCCCATCATCAGAAAACGTTCGTTTTCGTGAGTGAAGCGGTCAATCAGTTTCTGGTAATCCTCGCTGTCGTAATCGGTACGTTCGGCAAGTTGCCGATTCATGCGTTCGATGCCCGCCTGCATCTCAAAAATATGCTCGAAGGCAAGTTCAGCCTCCTGCATTACGGTGCGCTTGTCACTGAGTATCATCACTTGGGGCAAATACCCGATAGTACATTCGCGAGGAACGGCAACAATGCCGGCAGTGGGCTGCTGAATGCCAGCCAATATCTTGAGCATGGTGGACTTACCGGCACCATTCTTGCCGACAAGAGCTATACGGTCTTTCTTATTGATAACATAAGAGACGTCTTCGAACAGAGGAGTGGCATTAAATTCTACCTTCAGTCCTTCTACAGATATCATAGTGTCAATGAATTTATCGTTCAAGACTGCAAAGGTAGCGATTTTCAACGTTATACAATATCATACGCTCACATAATTACATCAAATATCCAAGAAAGAGAACACTACTCCCGCATTTCCTGCGGAAGGACAATTGCAAAGCGGCTCCCCTTGCCAAGAGTTGAAGCCACTTCTATTTTTCCATGAAACCTTTCAACGATAGTCCTGCAAATGGCCAATCCCAATCCCGTGCCCTGCACAAAAGCATCTCCCTTATAGAAACGTTCAAAAATGTGCGCCAGAACTTCTTCCGACATGCCAGTTCCCGTATCTTCCACAAAGACTTCCAATGTAGCAAAGTCCTTCAGCCTATACCCTATGGTTATGCGTCCTTCAGCAGTGAACTTCACCGCATTATTGATAAGATTGTTGACAACTTGCCCCAAACGCGTAGGATCTGTATAGATAACTGCCGCCCGGTCCGGAAGGTCTAGCAGTAACTCCACTCCTTTCCGAAGATTCATCTTCTGCGCACTGTAAATGCTTTCCAATATGCCATTTAAAGAAACCTTCTCAAAATGGAATTCCATCGTGTTCGATTCTATCTTGGACAAATCCAGAATATCTGAAATCAACACCATTAACAACTGGCTGTTCTTTTCAATCAAAGACGTAAATTCCATAATCTCCTGCCGCGACAAGTCGGCATCCCCACAAGCCAGTAGTGTAGAGAAGCCCACAATGGCATTTAGTGGCGTACGTATCTCGTGGCTCATATTAGCAAGAAATACGCTCTTCAACTCATCGCTACGTTGCGCTTTCTGCAAAGCCTCGTTCAATTTATTCTCCGTATCCTTGTATTTCTGCGTACTCATGCAAATACCGATGATACGGAACGGCAAATCCGTCAATTGCCCCACATAGGTAGATTGCGCCTCAAACCACTCCCACTTGCCGTCTCCCCTCCGTAGACGGTATTCCACTGGGCGTTCGTACAAATTACCATGCAACTGTAAAGCCAAAGCATCAAACACTCCCTTCCGGTCGTCCGGATGAATCAGAAATGCGAATTCCTCAGGCGTCAGCGTATAGTCACGCGTAGGAATCCCCAAATATTCAAAATAACGCGGTTCTATAATCATCAGATTATGTTCCATGTCGAAAGACCATTGAAATATCTGGGTGCGGCTCAGCGCAATATTCAGCAAATGCTTCTGTGTCCGTTCTTCCAACACATTCCTGAAATAGAGTACAATCCTCACCAATTGTCCATCTTCATGAATTCCCACCATAGCACCTTGTATCAGAAAACTGATACCACTCTTCAATTCACGTATAAAGCAATTGATATCTAAGGGAATAATCCGCACATCCCTCTCCCGAAGTTGCAGCAAAAGGTCTTCTAACACATTCTTTTTATCACATACCACTTCCAATAAGTCAGTGATACGCCGCCCTATCACATACTCATTCAAATGGAGTTCATTCATCACCTGCTGATTCAGACGCCAGATACAATCTTCCAAATCAATCATAATAATGCTGACGGGCCATGAGTTGAACAACTGCTCGGAGATGGCATTTATTATACGTACTTCTTGAGGAACATTCGGATTCATCAGAATTGTTTTATCATACAAGGAGCAAAGTTCGGGCTAAAATGCTTATGCCACAAACAAACCCTTATAAATCAATATTCCGTTTTAGCATGTATATATTCTATTATTCACAACTTTACCTTATTTAACAGAGACAAATTGAGCGTAATATTGATTTTAACTGTTATCTCTGTCATTTATACATTATTATCCCCCATTTTTGTGTCTTAAAATCTCCAACATGAATATATCCGAATTCAATATAAATGCCGAGTTCATTGCCTGCAATCATATCACAACCAATGAACTGAATCCGCTAGTGGAAAAGCCATACCACACCAAGGCCAGTATCTTCGCTCTATGCACCAAAGGAGTTCTGAAAACCATCATAAACCATACTCAATTCAGGGTTGAAGCTAACACCCTCCTAGTTATTCCTCCCGAGACCTTCGTACAATTGCTACACACGTCAGACGATGCTGAAATATATGTCGTCATATTTTCCCAACAACTTATCCAGAGTTCAGGGGCCGGCAAGGTCATGATGGATAAGTTTCACATTATAGGCAAACACTATATTTTTCCTCTATCGAAAACGGACTTCCAGCTTTATGCCGAGTTCATGACCTATTTGTCACACCTCTACCAAAGAACAGAAAGCCCCTCAAGTCTAGTTTCATTGCAAACTCTACTGACCTATCTGTTACAAGGTATATCCGAACTCTGTCCGGAACGCCCTAGAATAAAAGAGACTCCGGGCAGCAGGCATTTCAACCAATACCGCATTTTTATCCGATTGGTACACACAGACTATGTCCGGGAGCATCAAGTGTCCTATTATGCATTGAAAATGAATATGAGACCGGCAGCTCTTTGCCGCCTTGTCAAAAAGGAATCAGGACATACAGCCATGGAAATCATCAACAATACTATCATCATGGATGCCAAAGCACAACTTTGTACCGCCAACACTCCGATAAAGGATATAGCCGTGAGTCTAGGTTTTAATAATGCGGCCTTCTTCAACAAATTCTTTAAACGTCATACGGGAATACCTCCTCAGAAGTTCCGCACATCCTCAAAACAATAAAATCCACTCAAAACACAAAATGCGGATATTCTGCCATGAGAATACCCGCATTCCTCAATAAGAGAAGTCTGCCATCAACCTACCTTCTTAGCAATAAAAAACACATAACCGTAGAATTCCTTATATTTGCCGTATAGTTCATCCTCAATCATTTGGAGTGAGCTGAACTCTTCGGCAATTTTATTACCGGCATATTTCTTACGGAAAATCTCCTGAGCCGCAACCTTTGAAGCAAAGTAATGCTCTGTCCAGCAATTCTCCGGCAGAATGAATGTAGCAACGGGGAGATAACCCGCCTTGTACAACTTGGCTACCTGATTGGGAAGTGTATCCATTTCAGAATAGGCGTCCATCCAGAAGTCATTGATTTCCGCAGGACGTTCGTCCGTAAACCATGAACTCTCGGATACGGCAATATACCCTCCCGGTTTCAGATATTTACGCCACTCCTTCAAGCCACGTTCAAAGCCGATGTTATAGATAGCACCTTCACACCAAATCATATCCAGCTCCTCCTCACCGAAAGGGAGGGCATCCATTGAACCGACAATTCCTTTTACTCTGTCCTGCAAGCCCAACTGCCTTGCATTACGGTTGAAGATGTCAATAAAGCCGGGGAAAAGGTCAATTCCGGTAATCTGTCCCGGAACATGGCCAGCCAATACCATTGTCTGACCACCTGTTCCACAACCGATATCGGCAATAAGGGATTCATCGGTAAGACCGTCTACAAAGCTCAATGCCTTCAACGTCACTTCAGGACTGCCAGGGCCTTGCCGTTCCATATTGGAGAAAAAGTCACAGATTAAATTAAATTCGAAATCGTGGATAGTTTTATTTTCGTTACTCATTTTCTTACTATATTTTGCATATACGGAAAGTATCACAACACCTTCAGCATAATATGCGGATTAAACTTGAATTATAACAATAGAAAAACACTCTCGAAAGAAGTTATCCGAAAGTAAACGAAAGGGACAATCTGTGCATGGAACACAGATTGTTTACAAAACCAAATCCGATTTAAATGTCTTTGTCATACTGCAAAGATAAGCAATATTTTATTTAATCAAAAAATTTACGGTTAATAAAGATTTTCCCTTGCACCGGGCACATGCTGAAGAACGGCACCTACCACCTGGCAAGTATCCAGTTCCTTACAGTCACCGCAGGTATTGAAACCTTTTTCGTACACACATTTACGGATAGCACAGTAATTGCTGCAATAGGCAAACTTCACCCCATCTGCACGGCACCCCATACAATGGATGGTTTCTGCCGTAATTTCCGGCGTATTGTTCAGCACACTCCACTCTTTGGCGGTTTTCTCTCTCAGCTCATCGTCATTATTGACAGTGGCTATACGGGCGGTGCAATTTTCGCAATCCAGTCCGCAACATGCAATTAATTGTTTCATCACTTGGTTATAACGATTTATGTTTGTCTCTTGTGATAATCATCAACTTGTCTGCTCCTTCTTTTTCAGTTCAAAGACAAACAGTCATCTTGCAAAGATATGGAAACTCGCCCACATACGGATAACTTTTAAGGAAATAGTACAAAGTGTTTGAGAACTAAAGGAATATGTAGCCTTGTTCCAGATTCTTCCAATTGTGGCTTTTGACCGTTTTTGAGGGAGTTAGGAAAACAAATCGCTACTTATCCGTTGCCTTTTCCGGGTTGAAAAAGAAGATTGGAAATAGCTTCCATTCCTACTTTTCATATCTTGTTTATCACTGTATGGAACGATGTTTCTTGCTATGTCTGTCATGCAAACTTAGTCATATTTTTCCATATTAGAAAAAAAGACAGGGTTTGTTTGTTAGGCGAAGGACCTTATTCTCCGTTCCGCTATATTTTTCATGCCATTCATTTGCTCGCTATATAATAATTTTGCAAACAAAGGAATTAGTTATGAATCAGGCAAATGTAAAGGTATCGTTCTACCTTAAAAAGAGTGAGGCGGATGTTGACGGAAACTGCCCTGTAATGGCTAAGTTAAGTACCGGGAAATACTCGGAAGCGGCATTCAGTGTTAAGATGAAAGTGTCACAGTCGCGTTGGACTTCCGGACGTGCATCAGGCAAGAGTGTGGCAGCAAAGGAGATAAACAATCGTCTGGACGAGATTCGTGCGATGGCTTTAAGTATCTACTCAGAACTGTCGGCTGTACGTGACGGTGTGACAGCAGAAGAGGTAAAAAGTATTCTGCTTGGAATGGCCGGCGGACAGGAAACTCTTTTGGGCTACTTCAGACGATTTATCAATTGTTTTGAAAAGCGTGTGGGAGTAAACCGCACTATAGGAAGTCTGCGTGCTTACAGGAATGCCTACAACCATATCGAAAGATTCTTGCAGGCAAAATACAAACTTTCCGATATCCCGTTTTCTGCGCTGGACCGTTCCTTTATTGACAAGTATGATTTGTACCTTCGGACTGAACGCAATCTCGCCCCCGGAACAATCATCAATCTGACTGTACAACTGAAAACGATTGTCGGCGAGGCCATCGCTGACGGTATCATTACCGCCAGTCCGTTTTTGGGATACGAGCCGGTGCGTCCTAAAGCCGTACAGAAATATCTCACGGCAGAAGAGTTACATAGAATCATGACCACTCCGCTTCACAGACAGACATTATACCATGTCCGTGATATGTTTTTGTTTTCCTGTTTTACCGGGATTTCATATAGAGATATGTGTCTGCTGACCAAAAGCAACCTATGTTCAGCAGAAGATGGGACATGGTGGTTAAAAAGTGCCAGACAGAAAACCAAAATAGAATTTGAGATTCCGCTGCTTGATTTGCCACTACAGATTCTGAAGAAGTACAGCGACACTGCTCCCGATGACAAGTTGCTGCCGATGTACTGCAATTCCATGCTGAACCATTACTTGAAAGAGATTGCGCAAATCTGCCACATAAACCGTCCGTTGGTCTTTCATGCCGCCCGTCATACATACGCTACGGAAATAACACTTTCCCATGGCGTACCCCTTGAAACAGTCAGCAAAATGCTCGGACACAGTCAGATAGAAACCACCCAGATTTATGCAAAAGTAACCGATGACAAGATAGATGCCGATACAAAGGCACTGAACCGGAAAATTTCAGAACGCTTTTCTGTCGTCATTTAATAAAACCTTAAATGGAAAGTATATGGAACAGAATATTGAGAAACAGAATACCAAACGCCGCAGCACATTTGCCGTGCTGTTTTATATCAACCGTACAAAAATACGCAAGGACGGGATGTGCCAGTTGTTGTGCAAGGTGAGCATCGATGCCGAATGGGCTCAGATAGGTACCAAAGTATCTGTCAATCCGGCTATCTGGAATCCGGAAAAAGGGCGTGCAGATGGACGAAGCGAGAATGCCGTTACTGTGAACCGCGCCATAGATGACCTGACAAGCGAGATAGCCGGACATTATGATCGGATAAAGAACAGCCTGGGTTTCATCACGGCAGAACTGGTCAAGAATGCAGTCAAAGGTATCGGACAGAAGCCGCTTACCCTGCTGGCTCTCTTCAGGGAGCATAATGAGGAATTCAAGAAACGTGTCGGGATAGACCGCATATGGGAGACATACGAGTCCTATCAGCGTTCATACAAACATCTTTCCGCATTTGTCCGGGAAAAGAAGGGTATGGAAGATGTCACGTTGCGAAGTCTTGACAGGGTGTTCTATGACGATTTTGAAGTTTTCCTGCGCACCGACCGCAACCTGAAGCCCAAAAGCGTGCATGAGCATCTGTACCGCTTGAAGAAACTCACGGTGCGGGCTGTCAGCCAGGGCACGTTGAGACGGGACCCATACTGCCGTCTGCACCCCGAACTCCCCAAAAGAAGAAGCCGCCACATGAAGCTGGAGGACCTCAAGACATTGATGACTACTCCCGTAGAGAAGCCGCAATTACAATTCGTGAGGGATATGTTCATCTTTTCGACTTTTACCGGACTGGCATATGCGGATTTGAAGAAGTTGTCGGTAAATGATATTACGCAGGCAGACGACGGCACTTGGTGGATTCATATCCACCGCCAAAAGACCGATACGCTTTCCTCTGTCCGTCTGCTGGATATTCCTCTCCAAATCATAGAGAAGTACCGTAGCCAGAGAACCGGGGACAAGGTGTTCAACATTTACGGACGCTGTTATTTTATCATGCTGACAAAAGAATTGGGAAAGACCTATGGATTTGATTTGACCTTCCACCAGGCCCGGCATAATTACGGAACCCACATCACTCTCTCGTTGGGTGTCCCGATAGAGACAGTAAGCCGTATGATGGGACATACCTCCATTTCCACCACGCAAATTTATGCGCAGGTCACGGACTCAAAAGTGGATGAGGACATGAAACGCTTGAGAGCCACCGGCTTCGGTAACAGCATAGAATTATGTGAAGAGGATTTCACGACAAAGAAAAAACGGAAACGGAAATCGCAAGCCGTATGAAAAGGAGAACGGAGAAACAACCGCAACCCGGCAGGTCGTTTCTCCGTTCTGACTTTAATGATGCCAGCTATACCCAGCGTTGTTCTTCCCGGCACCGCTTATAGGCATCGTCCAGTAATTTCATAATGTCGGACTCTTTATAGAGAGCCTTTCCCTGTACCAGGTAGTAAGGGATTACACCGGATGTACGGTATTCCTGCAATGTGCGTCTGCTCACCCGCAGGACATTGGAAAGTTCTTCATCCGTAAGGAAGCGTTCACCGTTGAAGAGCGTTCTCGGGATTTCCTCCAATACCGAAAGCATCTTCTCCAATTTCTCCAATCCCTGAAACATCACATCAATGTGCGGGTCTTTCCTGTCTATGAAATGATAGCTCATAATCTGCTCTTTATTAAAGGGTGATAACTCAAATCCAACAATCTCTGTATATCTTCCGGCTTGTAGAAGAGCTTGTTCTTTATACGGCTGAAGGGAAGTATCCCTTTGGCCCGATATGCCTGAAGAGTCTTTTTGTTGATGCGGAGCACATCGCACACTTCCTGGTTATCCAGCCAGTTTTTCAGGCCGAGGTCCTCTACCGGTCGGCAAATGTGTGTCATCCGTTCCTCAAATTTGCAGAAGCGGATACGCAGCTCTTCAAAAGTCTGTTTGTCAATACATACAAGTTCCATATTCTTTTCTGTTTTATTATTCCACCTGGTTTTTCAGTCTTGCCGGCATACGTTTTCCCTTCTGGTTGAGGAATGCCTCTACCTCAGAAGACTTGTAATAGGTACGCCCGTCAATCATGTAATACGCCACGAGTTTCTTCTGGCGGTACCGTGCGAGGGTGCGTTTGGTTATGCCGAGCAGCTCGCACATGTCCTGATTGTCCAGCAGCTTGTCGCCGTCAAGGGCGGAAGTCTGGCGGTTCATGCGGTTCAGTCTGTCTTCAATCTTGTCGAACCGTTCCATGATCTGATGGAGCATCATCTGGAAGGTTTCACGGTCTATCTGTATCATAATACGGTCTGTCTTTGAGTGTAAATAATCGGGTGATTACACCTTGTCGCGCAACAGGTTATATTATGGTATAGGGCTAACGGCATGCCAATGTCACCATATTTCATGGAATAGCATCGATATTCCATTGAAATACAGTGAAATAAAAATTTTCAGAGAAAAGAAATGATGGAAATAAGCCCTTGCAGGATGCAAGAAATCTCGCAAAATGCAAGTTACATCCTGCAAGGATTGCGGTAAATCAGGCGGCAGATGCCGTTGGAAAAAGCAACGGCTTTATGCAACTTCCACTGCCGGGAAGGAAGAATGTTCTGTACGGAATGTCCCTTCCCCATAGAATAAGGAAACAGATAAACTATAAATTCATCCACAAGATTGTAGTGGAAAAGTCCCCGAAGAAGTTCAAGGGATTCTGCATCATGAACTTCTGCCAGATAGGTAAAAGAAGCGTTTTTGTGGTCTTTCTCGCAGAGCAGATCCAGAATGGAGTGAGGTAGAATCCAAGCATTGCAGTGTTCCCGCCAATGAACAAACCCTTTTCTATGGTTCATTACCCATTGCGTCAGCACGTTGTCAGGTTCCGGCAGGAAACCATCCAGCGTCATTACCGTTACAGCCTGTATCTTTGCCATGTCATCTGTCAAAAAAAAGAAGCGTGGTTATCACGCACTCAGACAGCGGCTCTGGTAAAGCCTAAAGGAGAATACGCAATACCACGCTATGACAAAGCATAGCATAAGCATTACGCAATCATTCTCCTTTAACGTCAATTTACCAGATTTCTGTCTGAGAAGCTTGCGCTCTTATGTTATATACAATCGGTAACCGTCTCACAGACGATATGCCGCTTTTTCTCTATTTACTTGCAAATGTACACATATTCAGCGAGATTTTCATTAGCTACGGACTTCATTTTTTAATTCAACCCGTATTTTTTCATCTTTCTGTACAGCGTTGCCGGATTGATCTTGAGCATCGCTGCCGCCTGTTCCCGATGTCCGTTGCAGGCTTTAAGGGCATTAATGATGTTCATTTTCTCCTGCGATTCATCTTTCAGCGGGCGGATAGCAGGTTTGACTGTTGATTCATTATCATGCTGATGGATTTCTGTATCCAACCCTTCCATTTCCAATACCGGTGATTCCGAAATAAGCACGGAGCGTTTCACCCGGTTTTGCACTTCACGCACGTTACCCGGCCAAGGATAGGCAAGCATCCTGCTTCTGGCATCATCGGAAAAACCACTTGTTTCGCGTTTCAACTCCTTTGAATAGCGTTCACGGAAAAACTCGGCCAAGGGAAGGATGTCCTCCGGGCATTCAGCCAACGATGGCTGTTGAATTTCAAATTCGTTCAAGCGGTGATAGAGGTCTTCCCTGAACCGCCCTTCCTTGATAGCCTGCTGCAAATCCTCGTTTGTGGCAGAGACTATCCGCACATCCGCTATCCGTTCCTTGCTGCTGCCGATTGGCGTATAGGTACTTTCCTGCAACACACGGAGAAGCATGGATTGAATTTCAAAGGACATTGTTCCGATTTCATCCAGAAACAATGTTCCGCCTTTGGCCATGTCGAAGTAACCTGCCTTGGCGGTATCGGCACCGGTAAACGCCCCTTTCTCATGTCCGAAGAGAAGCGAAGCCGCCAGTTCTCGGGGCAATGCTCCGCAATTTACAGCCACAAAGGGTTTGTTCCACCGTTCGCTGCCCTGATGGATACTCTGTGCCACCGATTCCTTGCCGGTTCCGTTGGCGCCAAGTATCATTACAGCCATTTCCGAAGGAGCCACCAGCCGGGCGTATTTTTCCACCTGTTCTATTTTCGGACTTGTCCGGTGAAACAGCACCTTCTCCTTCTTCCGTACCGTAACCATAGGCCGGAACACATCCTCGGCCAATTCCAGCAGATGCTCCCTGTGTACCGGTTTGGGCAGGTAGTCTATTGCACCCAGTTTGATAGTACGTACCACATCCGAAACTGATACATATTCGGTTGTGATGATGAATGGGATATCCCTCTTTTCCTTGCGTAGCCATTCCAGTAGGGAGATGCCGTCCCCTTCCGGCAGACGCACATCCGAAAGAATCAAATCGAATGTAATCTTACGTATCAACGAGCGGGCAACCGGCTCGTTCATGGCCGTTACCGCATCATATCCCGCCTGTGCAAACCAGTCCTTCTGCATCTGCGACAAGCTTATATTGTCCTCAACTATCAGTATTTTCCGTTTCATTTTCCAGTTTTTTTATTTCGTTCTTCGCTTCCGCTATCAGCATGGCGGTATATTCCATGATTCGTTTTGTATGTTCCCGTACGGTGTCATTGCCTGTGGTGCTGTCTTTTAGCAGGCTCCGATAGGCGGACAAGGTATTTTCCATCTGCAACAATTCCCACATCGGCTGCATACGGTGGGCAATCTCACGCAGCCTTTTCCGGTCATTGCCATGCATGGCCGAAGCGAGTTCATCCGCGTCTTGTCTTGACTGCTCAATAAAGGAGCCTAACAGTTTTGCCTTGTCATCGACCTCTGCCAGCATCGTGCTGAAGTCCACTTTCCGGTTTTCATCCTTCCGGCAAGTCTTTATGGTCGAAAGCAGACCCAGCAAATCCGAAAGAAAGAACGGTTTGTAGATGCAGGCCGCAAATCCGGCTTCCTGATAGTCTTTCTTCCCGTAATCGCTGCGTGCGGTCATGGCGACTACGGGTATTGTACGCGAATTGCCGATGGTTGAGCCACGTAAAAGGGCAAGCAGCTCGAACCCGTCGGTACCGGGCATCTGTATGTCAGAGAGAAGTACGTCGTAATCCATGTCGCGCATGGCCTTGACCACCTCCTTGACCGAAGCGCATGCCGTACATGCTATACCGTTGCGTTCCAGCATCTGCTTGATGACATCCCTCTGCATGATGTTGTCATCGATGATCAGTACACGATGAGGAAGGTGTTCAAGATGCAGTTCAACCGGCTTCTCGTTTTCCACCGGTTCGTCCGTTTGCCTTAACGGAAGGGTTACACGGAACGTGCTTCCCTGCTCGATGGAACTTGTCACCCTGATATTTCCGTCAAGCAGTTTTACGAGCCCTTGCGTGATAGACAGCCCCAAGCCATGTCCGTCGGCATTTGCGGCAGAATCCTTGCGCTCGAAAGGACGGAAGATACGTGAAAGCGTCTCCTCGGTCATACCGATGCCGGTATCCTTGATTTCCAACGTCAGAATTCCGTTGTGATAACGGACATGGAAACTGATTGTGCCGGATTCGGTGAATTTAACCGCATTGACAAGCAGGTTGTGCATGATCTGTTCTATGCGGACCGCATCGCCATATAGCCTGACTTCCGTATCCTTGAAATCACTGACAAACCGGATGCCCTTGTCGTTGGCTATATGCGAGAATCCCGCAGCAGTACGCTCCAGCATTTCTTGAAGGTTAAACGGGACATCCCTGCGTTTCTCGTTCGCTTCGTTCAGGTGGTACACATCCAGCAGGTTGTTGAGAAGGTGTACCACATGGAGGCATTCGTCTCCGATGTGTTTCAGGAAAATATTTCGCTGCATTTCCTCCTCCGTTTTCATGGCCAATTCAAGGTTCCCGGTTATGATGCTCAAAGGGGTCTTGATGTCGTGCGACAAGGTAAGGATGATACTCTTACGCATATTAAGGAGTGCCGTATTCTGTTTGATTGTTTCCTCCAATTGTATTTTCGTCCTTGTTTTTTCTCGTAAGTCCCTTTGAATAATCAAGTAAGATATAGCAAGCATAAAAAGAGCAGATGAAACTAGCCATGTTATAATAAGAGTAGATTGATCGTACGATTTTTGAAGATTATGTTCCTTTTCTTGAAGAATACATTTAGTCTGCTCATCCATTGAGGTAATTAAGGTGCGAAGTTCCCTATTGAGTTCCTTATTGTGTTTACGCAAACTATCAATATTCGTATCTATGGACTCCTGATGTTCTCTTTGAAAGGAGAGAATTTTTTTATTTAACGACTGTAATACAGAAGATTCAGAAGGTGTAATTTTTACTGTCTCTTTTGCACCCAAAAAACCAGCAAGTCCTTTTTTCTTGCGTATAATGGTTTTAGATTGAAATTCTTTGGGTAAGCTTTTGAGTGGCAAATCATTATAATTCTCTTGTCTACGAAACGCCTGCATGATTTGGTAAAGATGCTCTTCTTTACTGGCAAGCATATGTCTAAGGGAGTCAATTTGCTCTTTGCTGACAAACTCCACGTTTTCCTTGTGCGTGGATTGCAGTATAGAGTCTACGCGGAGACGGAGTGAACAATAGCTTGTATAATCGTCCTCTTCCCAGGCAAGTGCAGTTTCGCCATGCATAGCAAGAAGCGTGATGTAACGGTGGGCTGTATTCACATTGTGCTGTACATGGTGAAGGTGTTTCATTTCAGTCTCTATCTGAAGAACTCGGCTACGTTCGTGTAACAAAATAGCGACCATGCTTCCTATGACTACTATGCATATCAAATAACCGAATAGAATTTTATGCTGTAATAATAATTTCATATTTAGTTTCAGAACAATAAAAAAATAGATAAATTCCATTAAAAAATTCATCTTTATACAGAGATGTCTAAAAGAAAGAGAAGACACTGTTTTGGAATGGGTATGTGATTATAGGTACTCATTGCTTATATTTTGGCTATTTGTTGAATTTTAATACAAATTTCCGCGAAACCAATTTAGTGATCGTAGAATTTATTCTTGAAAACTTGTTCTTTAATAATTGCAGACTCTGGACTAAGGTATCCTGTTATACATGTTTTATTATATGTTGCTCCTGTATCTTCTTTAGAGCAACTCCAAAAACAGCAAATAAGCACGGATGAAGAAAGAAGTTTTGTTATACATTTTTATACAAATCTTATTTTCGGATTTCTGTTATTGCAGTTATTCTACATACTTTAAAATTGTCATTATATAGAATAAGAATGATAACTTCGTCATGTTTTACTGCCTTTTCATTTGATTCAATGTCAGAGTAGAAATTACATATCCGCCGCCGAATGTCAGTTCGAAGTTTCTGTCATCCCCTGTCTGGTTTACATTCAGAGTCAGACGGATGGAATAAGGTGACGCGGACAGGAGCTCTATCTTTCCCCATGTCTTTTCGCATACAGTATAAGGCAATGCCTGCTTCCAATCATCATCCGTGACCTCATAGAGACAGTCATCTGTATTGATCAGAGACAGGAATCCATAGTTAGCGTTTTTGCCTATAGCTGTAATCGTGACATCAGTCGCGGAACCATCCAATTTGCCATGATATAAAAGTGAGTTTATGGGAGACAGAACTACCCCTGTCGTTTTAAACTCAATACCTTGAAATTTTTCATATTCATATTCATCGCCGCAGGAGGTAAGGCAGTGACAGCAGGTAACATATCCAAGAGCAGACAACAGCAAGAATAACAGTCTTCTGAGAGTTATTTTAGTTTGATTAAACATAGAAAGCTTCATACTACTTTATTTAATTGAATCAGAGGTGAAATATAGTAGCCATTACCGTGACGATGGGAGCGTCTATTCCAGCTAAAACCCTAGAACGACCATCCGAAGCCGAGGTACGGGTAGAAGAAAGACTTTGTGACTCCATGTTTGTCACCAAAATTAAAGGACGGAGACACTCCTATACGAAACATGAATCCGCCGGCGCGCTCATAGCGGTAGCCGATGTCTCCGAAGAGGAAATAACCGAACTGACAGCCCGATGACGTATAGTAATAAGATTCAGAAACCTTTTCATAGGTATTATACCTATCTGAATACCATTCGAGATTGTTATAATATGCCACTTCTCCCTTCACGCGATAAATCCCCAGACTTGCACCGAAGCCCAGCTCCAGCTTGCTGTTCTTCTTTCCGAGAAGGTAGTTCAGCTCCAGCGGCACACCTACGCCCTTGATACTCTCGTCAAACCAGCCCGAGTTTCTGCCATAGCCATAACCGATACCTACCCGGTATCCCAAACCGTATGTACCTTTGAAACGGCTGTCGTAGTTGATACCTACCGTGTTTTGGGCACCCAGAATCTCGACAGAGATATGACGTGTCTTTTGGGCAAACAGACTGGTTGCTGCAAAAAGCAATATTGTGATTAAGATGATTCTCATGTTGTATGCGTTTATCTATCATTCTTATACGTATGAAAATGAGCTTTAGGCTGAAGTTTGGTACAGTCTAAAGCTCATTCCCGATCATTCATTATTCTTTTACGGGGCGTATTCCCAAGGCTCTTGAGCGGTCTTTACTCAATTTGGAACCTACTTCATCCTGTTTTAAATACAGATAGTATGCACTTGCTGTACGATTAGGGGCAGATGTCCAGAAGTTTCCACTATTCCAGTCTTGGCTCAGGCCACCGCTTTGCGGATCTCGCCATCCCAGTGCGGGGAAGAAAATCGACTTACCGTTTGGAGTAAAATTCCATCCATAATCAGCAGCATTCCAATTGCCCTTCACCTCGCTTGACGGTGATGGCCGATCACTGTATACCTTGGTTGTAAATCCTGTAAACGCATCTGCATCGGGCACTTTAAATCCAACCGGACAAGGGTCATAAACACTTTTAACCGATGTACCTGTTGTACCATTATGAGAGCTATCCCACAGGTTATAGTATGTATTGTCTGCAGAATTTAAGCTGTGCATTACTTCCGGATTTTTTATGTAATTCTGAATGCAAGGATTGCCTGTCCCTAAATTTCTATGGTCGGGGTTTGCAGTGGTATGAAGGCCATCCGGGCCAAACCATCTTTTGTTTTCATTTCTTGCAATTTGGTTTTGCAAGTTCTGGTATCCATTGGATGGAAGGAACGGATCTTTGCGCCCCCATTGGTAATAGGGATGGTTATCTCCAAACGTAATCTCGTTTTCTTTCTGAACAATGGTTATTTCTTTGGTATTTTCACCTGCCGTAAATTTCACCTTACAGCTACGTGCTTGGTACGTAGTAGTACGTTCATCACACCAGCCTAAAACCACAGGCATGAAACTATATGTTTTGTTTGCGGCATTGGACACTTGAATGACTTTATTCAAATCCTCTCCTGTCACCCAAATATGCCAAGACCAGATTATCTGATCGGTTGCATCTTTAATGGCTATGAGGGCATTTCCTTGTCGGATGGTACTTTGATCCACCTTAAACGTTATTGTACCGTTTCCAGCAGGATTGTATTTTACGTCTGTAACCAGATTCAGGGCATCTTGTCCTAACAATTCAGCTTTTACCGGCTTAACTCCAGCGTTATTATTGATATACACCGCAGTAATCATGCTTACGTGGTTACGAAATACTCTCAACATATTCCGCCCAGATGCCTTTGTATTTGAAAACGCTTCTGTATTATCTCTACTATCTTTTCTGGCGTTTCCATATATCAACGGAATCGAATAGTATCCAGGTGCACTGACCACATAGCAATTGGCTGAATTCTCATCTTCTGTAGCACCTGTTGCATTTGCCAAATTATATGGTTGTGCTTCTGTGCCTTTAGGTGATGCATCGCGCAGTTTCTGCGTATGTGCATTTAAATCACTACCAACCTGAGCGTCAACGGATACACTATATGCTGTAGGATTTTCATTTTTACTTCCTTCACCAGCTGCCGTAAAGTCAACCAACCAAGATGGCTTGTTATCGCTCCATGTAACTCCATTGTCTTCAGAGTATTGAGCGATCCATGAAACTGGTTCTATTACACCGGCACCATTCTTACGATAGCTGGTTACCGTGTATTGTTTTGTTCCTCCATCGAATTCAAACTCCCCGGGATCCGTAACGCAGAATTCATAGGTCCAGCTGATGGAACTTGTGGAAATTCTATAGGTAACCGTCTTTCCCATGGGCCAGGATGAGCCCTTAAGGTCGGCTGTCAGGGTATGCTCTGATTGATTTTCATCTACGAATACTACCTCAAGCTGTGCTCCATCAGGCAGGGTCTGCGGAACCATCATAAAAGTCTGAGCCTCAGTGGTGATTGCTTCATTATCTGTTCCTTCAACCTGCTTGGTTAGAGTTTGAGAAAAACTGGTAGGTGTATTGACATCCTTCCAGCTATTGTCTTCCATGTGGTATTTACCTACAGAATAGACATCTTTCAACGTTACAGTTTTGATCGTACCCTTCTGCATACCATCCGCACATACAAAGCGGACAGCAGTCAGGGCATGTTGGAAAACGAGGGCTACTTCCTGATTATAAGCTCCTGACAATTCTTCCGTGCGGGCCACCAAAAGATCCTGCTGTTTACTTACATCACTTGGAATAGTGACGGAAACAACAGGAGCACCGGGTTGTTCTTTTCCGGATAATGTATAACTGGCATTATCCATGGGAGCATAGGCAAAAAACTTCATATTGTAGGTATTGCCCGGCCAATAGTAATCAGCAGCAAGCACATAACTGTTAGCTGATTTACTGGCTGTAGCATTGTAAAAATAGTTAGGCAACTGTTTATTATCCCAACTACCTGTATATGCGTAGGCTGACACACCGAATTTATCGTACATATTCTCATTCTTAACCGGAGTGGCACGCGTTTCTACCTTCTGCGCAGCCCGGCTACCGGAAGGAAGTGCAATGCTGTCTGTGTACAGCGTATGCAGATAAAGAAGCGCATCGCCACCCTTTAGTTCGGTCATGGTGTTTTCTGTTTCTACAGGATCACCACCGGCACGAGTAAAGGAAGTCCATGAAGAACTGACCTTGGAGCTGAACATTACTTTAGAAGAAGGATGCTGAACGGATTGTTCTACTTCATCCTCACAGGAGGCAAGCGACAAGCTTCCAGAAACCATAGCCAAGGCCAAAAATCGAGTTAAGAATTCTTTGCTTGAAAATGATGTAAAACGATAATGCTTCATATGCTACTTTAGTATATCAATTTTATCTAAAAGGTTATTATTTAGTTTTAGCCAGCCTGCAAGCTGTTGCTGCAAACAGAAGCTCAAGCCAACCCCTAACACAAGGTTTGAGCCCTGCAGCTGTCGTGTCCAGAAGGGAATAGACAGGGATCAAAACAAACCCTATTTGAATCCCTGTCCCCAGCCAAGGGTATGCCGGTCCAATCCCGTCTGGACTATGAAACGTGACTCTTGTTTACTTCATTTCAACGTCTTCTGTTTGATCTGTCCATTCATCAACTGTTACAGTGAATGAGATGGGCTTACCTAAGATTTCTTCACCTCCTGTACCCGGTTTTTCTTCTACATCTGGATCAGTAGGTTCTACAGGGTTTGTCGGGTTCGGGTCGATTTCACCGGCACCACCATTTTCACCACAGAAATTCAGCGTGTAGATGTATTTCTTACCCGGCTCCCAATTCGTATCGATAGCAACAGCCGAGAATGCATATTTACCGTCTTTATTATCACCGGCAACAGGTCTCGGATAGAGCAGAGTTTCATTACCGTTATCCAAACTGTAGATACGGCAGAGGACAGAAAGGTATGCACCAGTCTTTGAAGCTGTACCATCCCACGCTGTCAGCCGCTGCGGGATAAGCATCATACCGCCTTCACCGAACATGAGTGATTGAGCATTTTTTGTTAAAGTTACCTTATTGCCTTTATCCTTAATCATGTAAGCCTTATCATGATTGTCCTTATCAGTCCAATCACGCCATTGGCCTTGCTCCAATTTATAACCAGTATTTGTTTCCGCATTCGGGAAAGCAAAATTAGCCTTAGCAGCTGCATTCACCATCTTCAGACCAATTACTTCGATTTTGATCTTCTCGTTGCTACATTTGGCTTGCACCTCAATCTGAGAGAGGGCATGCTTGAAGTTCATAGCAACACCTTTGGCTTCATTGTCTTTCTTATTTCCTGTATTGTAAGAAACGAGCAGATCCTTTTGGCTTTTTACAGTTTGAACCGGAGCAAAGTCGGTGATTGTCTGAGCATTCTTGCTGATGCTTACATTTTCTAAATCCTGCGGAGCATAAGCAAAGAACTTAAGATCGAAGCCCGGCCAGTAATAAGTTGCACCTGTTTTCCAATTCTTACCTTGATCATCCGAAGTAACAGGCATGTCGGTGAAATAATTATTAGCTTCATCCTGGCCAAACGCTGTTACTTTAAATGCATTGAGGTTTTGCAGGTTTGTTGTTGTTCCGCGTGTCAGAGCCTTATCCAGGGAAGCACGGAAAGCGATACCTTCACCATGGTTTACCTCAACAAGGTCATCATTGGTACAAGAAGCCAATGCCGTAGCAGCCATTGCTGCAAAAAAAAGTTTTCTGTTCATTTGTTTAATGTTTAATTATTTAAAAAATTGAATGTATTGTTTTTAAAATCAGTATAGTCTGGTCATCGTATTACATCGGAACATCTACTTCGATATTGTCCCAATCATCCACTGAAGGCTGGAAACCGCCGCCATTAACAATGGGCTTAGGCAGAGGCAAACCATCCAATACGATGTGTACATCCCGCGGGTTATCAGCTCCATCTACCTGAGCAGTAACATCAAACGTATAATAGTTTTTAGTGCCATCGGCCAAAATAACGTAGATGACCAATTTGTGTAAAGAACCAGCAACATCCGCCTGCCCGAACGTCAGGAACTCAGCATTGATGGTCGATATGCCATCCGATGTTACGCTGAACGGTATGGTGTTTCGCTCAGGTGTCAGCCGGTTAGGGCCCAACAGCAGTCCTCCAGACATACCGGTAAGCGCACCGGAAATCCCATCAGCGGGAACATACTTGAGGTTGGAGACATTTAAGACAGTGACCCGATACCGACAGACTGAACTCTCGGGATAGAGAGTGATTGTCTGGTCTTCTTTCGTATCTTTGACAATCACTTCTTTGTGACGGTCACTGTAAAGTTTATCCGGCGATTTTGAAACCCTTTCACCTTCCGTTCCTTCAACGCGAGGAACAGCATGAGAGCCTAAAATCAGAGCACCTGGGGACGTAAAGGCCTCGATAAATTCAAACGAATCCACATTTCGGTAAATAATAGATTCCGTATCAGAGTTTACGCACACAGCCTTGTATGTTCCGTTCGGTATTTTGATGACCCCTCCATTTTTATCTGTAAATTCGTACATCTGAGCACTGCCTCCGGCGTTTGGAAACAGATACAGTCGCATCGTTTCCGGATTAGCTTCCGGAGCGTGTATCCAATCAAATATCACCTCTACGTTGGATGTATGTGAATGACTATCACACAACTCCTTGTGTTCACATGAAAACAGCAATAGCACTGCAACAACTATGATGGCATATAATATACGTGTCATATCTTCTACTATTATTTGATTTTAGAATTCTTCTTCTCGTTACCATATCCGCCTCCCAAAAGCCAAACCAGCGAAACCTCAGCCTTTGTCGGACCGAACCAGTTGCGTTTTTTGGTCGCCTTCCAGACATAATGATTATCCATGGGGGAGTATTCATAATACGTACCACCCAGATAACCGCATCCCAAAGTGAAATCAAGATTCAGTCTTTTCGCAATGGCGAGAGAATATCCATATTCAAATCCTACTCCGAAATGAGCCTTGTCCAGAATGTCACCACCGGGTTTACCGCCCATATAGCCTTTTCCGCCCCATTCGAAGTCATAGGTTATGGCCTGCACATAGATGCCGATGTGATGTCCACTCAGCGGCTTGCTGGCTGCGCGAGAGCCAAAGTATTTGCGCAGAGCTACGTCTCCACCGTATACTCTCCAATAGCGATGGCGCTTGTCGTTTTTCCACCAGGCGTGCATATAATTTCCACCGATAGACCAGCCTTTACCGAGGTAGAACTCCAGACCGATGTTCGGAACAAGAAGAGCGTCATACAGCAGATTCGTCTTCAGGCCCATATAGAGATTGTCAGACCATTTAGAAGTCAACCAGATTGTATCCCGACAGACTACCTGCTTGATGACAGTATCCCGCAGGATGACCGTGTCACGCTTAATCAGATTGTTTGACGATGCAGTCGTAGCATCTGACACATTCTGTGTCTTGAATTTGCACACAACCACGGAACCGCTGCGCAGCTCAGGAAAGAAATGCTGAACCATGTACCTCCAAGGATGACCTCCGTAAAGAGACATCAGTTGGCGTTTGCGCGAATCAACTACCACATTGCCCCGATATACCCAAACCGGAGTGTTACGGATAATGCGGAGGACATCCTCTTTGTAAGGCATTTCAGACTGCTCCACCATGAGAAGAAGACCTGCCCAGTCTTCATTCAACGAATGAAGATGAAACACACTATCCGGAACAGAGGTATGCCGTTGAACCATTCGTTTCAACGCTTGTAACCGATCTGCAGAGAGGCGTTTATTCAGCGTGGAACCACCTTCAGGAGAAGCACCAGAATGCAATGATACCGACTGAAGAGCAGCATTTTTATTTAGCCTATTCATGTTTGCCACCAAAGAGTCCAACGTTGCGCCATTATTCCGAAAGGAAAGATTCAATTCCGATTTCCCAACGGGGAAATAGAACTGGTAGAACAGACTATCTGATCTTTCGAAAGCCAGACTGACATTGAAAGATAAAATGATAAATAACAATAGACTGATAATCTTTTTCATATTTATAAACGTGATATACATTATATATTATTAAATAGTACGATGCAAACTGCTAGTTTTGTACATTTTCACTCAACACCTTAAAGGCTCATGCTACATTTAAATAAATAGAAGCGCCAAGCCTCCGCGTTTGTTGTTTTTCTTTTGCGATACAAAAATACAGGCATTTTTTCAGATATTGTAATAAAAAATACTTGATTATATGCTTATTGATAATTAAACTATTTTCTCACTACAATTATTACACTTATCTGAATACTTATTTATACTTACTTAATATAAATACTTATACTCATTATACTTACACTCTCAAAAATGCAATATTTGAAGTAATTATCAATCTCAATCTCTTACACTTAGAATAATTAAATAAATTATCCAAACGTTTGGTTTTCAATACAAATTGATATATCTTTGCACTTTTAAATGTAAAACGCATATATTCATGACTGAAAATCGACAAAAAAGGGGAATTTTATCCAAGTATCTGCTGATAATTGACAATTCGATAGAAGAAGGTACAATGATGGAACACCAGCAAAAGAACGTATTCGTTCTCTTCTTAGGTATTGTATTTCTCTGTATCCCAACTTACACTTTCAGTATACCATTCCCAGGAACACTGTACTATTATATGAATGCGATTCAGTTTGCGGCATTGTTGGTATTTACTATACTTTACTTCACAAAGAAAATCAATATCAATACAGCGTTTTCTTCCATCTTAATCGTTATACATATGGAAACAAGTATAGAAATCATCTATTGTTCTATTTATAACGATTACTCTTTTCAACGATTACTCATTATGAGTAATATGGTAATATCAATATTATATATCATGATTGCTATCTGTGCATATATGTATAAAGTATCCATCCAGTTATCCATATTAGCTGTTGCTTCATATATAGCCTGTGTTATTGCCACGCATGGACCTTTTTTGACCTCATTTCTCCCTTTGATAATCATTATATATGGTATGGTAGCAATACTGGGACGGCTGTTAAATAAAAACATCAATTCCATTCAGAAGGAATACAATACCTTGAAAGCAGAAGAGGCCTCCCTCTTAAAATCGCTTCAGATGAGCAGGAAAGAGCTGTTTGCATTCGCTGAACTGGCAAACAATGACAATACAGAAGAAAAGAACGGTTCGCTGCTAAGCATACTGGGGGAAAAGACAAAAAAGAACCTCTATGCCGCCATCACTTCACACATGAAGGAAGAAAAGAGCCATATAGAGATGCTTCGGAGTATATTTCCCGAGCTATCCCCATCTGAGTTGAGCATCTGCCGGCTGATTGTGCAGGATAAGACAGTCAGTCAGATATGTGAAATACTGCATAGAAGTAGCGGCAACATTACAAGTCAGCGCTCAAGCATAAGAAGCAAGCTCAACCTAGATAAAAACGATAATTTGAAAGAAATTTTATTGGAGCGGATGAGGGCGTATGAAGAACAAGTACATATATAAATGCGGTTGACTATCTATTCATATATTTATCGGATTCACTTTCATCGTTTCCAGATTCAGGTACAGCCCGTGATGCTCAATCATCCCGTTGCGGAACATCTTCCACAGGATATTGCAGCCGAGTTGTGCCAGCGTGGAATTGATGAACAGGTCCTGCCTGTCCAATGCTTCCGCCAGCGAGCAGCTTGGACCGGACTCTTCTTCCTTTACCCGAGAGTATCGCACGAAACGGGTGATTACTTTCAGGGAACTGACAGTTTCATACAGTTTGGATGCCGGCTGTTTTATTTTTTTCGGCACCGTACCCATAACGACCTGTCCCGTGGTCTGCGTGTTACCGAAATCCATCCAATACAAAGGGGTTTCGTAAGTGCAGAATGTCGGTTGTGGCAAAGCCTTCAACAGGTTCCACAGGTCTATCCGGGATTTGATGTTGTCCGTACAAGTGATTGTGATATTGGCTAGATTATCCCGTCGGGCATCCTTCAATACGGTCGGATAGATGTCTGACTGCGCCTTCCAGTCGTTGCCGAAGAAATTGTTTATCCGAGAGACAAGGCATTGCGCCTTGTTCTGTCCCAGATCAGATGGTCCGAACAGCTGACGGCCAATGTTGGCTTCCGTCACGATGTCGGGATCATACAGGGTCACGAACAGCCCCGGATGCCCGAGTCCTCTCAATGCCGCATCAAGCCGGGCCAGACAGGTTAGTACCTGTGAGCCTGTTCCTCCCGCACCAATCAGATTTACCGTTACCGGATGCTGCGGATTTACCAGATAGTTGTCGATGTAATGTACTCTTTTCATTTCAGGATATCTTTAAGTTTCAGATTGTTCAATGGTTTTAACTCTTCGAGGTCGAAAGGTCTGTTCCTGGCTGCTTTCGTCACCAATACAAGGTTTGATCGGGTCGGGTTTCCGTTGCCTCCCAAGTGGGAGAACTCCGTCAGCCAGAATTTCTTTTCCCAGTATTGCAGCAGCTTTTCGTAGGTCATATCTTTCGGTTTCTCTAAATTGGCAGAACCCAGGCATACGCCGGATCCGGTCACGTTGAAGAACGGTGCGGCATATAGTGGCGTATCCTCGTCGGGTGTATCGCCCTTGTAGGCATATATATTCATCCCGTGTTCCCCCGCCTTGTAAATCACTCCCGGCAGGTTGTATTCCGCATTCTCGATTTCAAGCCCCGGGATGAAGAACATCATCCTTTTACCCGGAGGATTGTACCATACATACCGTTCGCTTCCCTTGCGTGAATCGCAATACATCAGGTTGGACGGTATTTTTCCGTAGGGCGTGCTACTGTGCCTTTCCGAATATCCCTTCACCAGTTCGTTCATGAATTCCAGGGTCACCGGCCTTCCTTCCGTCATATTTCCCCGGTCGTCTATATCCCGTACCTCCAGAAAGAAATTCCTCTCATTCTCCGAGGTGTAGGCAATCAGTGCCGCCTTGGGGATAAGCAAGGTCTTTAAGGTTCTTGTAAGTTCGTTTGTCTCTATCATGATGTTCAAATGATTATGTTGATGAATTTGTCCGCCCATTGGAAGAATCGTTCCGGATAGTCATCCATGCAGAATAACTTTTCCGTTTCCGGTGACAGGGCGAGTGTCGTTGCAGGTATGATGTCATAGGTCTCCCTGCTATATGAATTGTAGTAATCCACCAGGTAGTCTGTCACCATATCGTCGCTGTCATAGACTACACGAATCTGCTGGTGGAGATACATCGGCAGGCATTCAGGCTCCTCTTCATAGAAAGGGTCGTAACTGTATTGCATGATACCATGCTCCGGTGACAGGAAGTCCAACCCCTCCTTCATGGCGGAGACCAGCGACCGCTCATAGTCATTTTGGGGCTCATACCGGTCAAGTGCTTTCGGAAGGTTCTTGTAGTAACACCTGTTTTCCACCCTGCGGAGCAGTGCTTGTATTCTGCCGTTCTCGTAGGAGTGCAGGAGTTTCAGCCGTTTTCTCCTTTCCTCCGCTGTGTCCGAACCTTCTTCTGAGATCCAGGTCAGCACATAGTCCGTGTCGTCCTCGTCCAGCACGGTCTGTATTCCGTTTGCCTTCATCAGTTGATGGATAAACGTGATGGAGATACGCCTCAGTTCCGGATTGAGATCTTCCACGAATTTCACCGGAAAATAATACAATGTCAGTACGCCCCAACAATGGGTTTTCCAGAGCCTGAACAGCAACCGTCCGTTTTGCTCTTCTATATTGACATTCAGGTCTTCTCCGACAAGGATTTCCATTTCTTCGTGCAGTTTTGCGATTCCTTCGCCGAATGTACGTCCCGGAGTATGTACCGCTTCCTTTCCCAAGAGGCAGGCATACCTGAAATAAGAATCACGCAGGAATTCATAATTTTCCTGCGTGATGAGATTGTACCTGTTTCCTCCGGTGTCTTCCACGAAGAGACTCGGCAGCGGTCTGGGCAGAAACGTGGTGTTCAGAAAAGAGGAACGGCACCGCTTGGCACCGTTATCCTTTCTTTTCCTGTCCGTTCCATACTGGATATTGCGCACGGTCTGTCCGATGATGAGCCTTGCCAGCCGTTCCGCCTGCTGTCCGTCCAATGGTACACATGATTTCTTCTGTTTCTTGTTGTTGTCTTTATCCATACCGTCAGCCTTTTGTCCCGATGGTTGTCTTGAACTCGTATTCCGTCCTGTCATCCCGGATGACGGGACCATGTACGGTTGCCGTGGTCAGTTCCGGATAGAAGTTCGAATAATAACTCATGACCACATCCGGAGAAAGGTTCGGATCCGGGTCTTGAAGGGTTACATACTCTGTTCCTTTCTTGAATTTGAATGTACGTGACATCCCTTTGATTTGAAGAGCCATAGTTTATCGGGTTTGATAAGGTGAATATTTCGGTTCCAGCATGGATTGCGGAAAGTCTATGTAATCCTCGTAGTCTTTCGGATTGTAGGCCGGTTGTTCAGAATCGGAGAAGTAAAGCTGCTGCTGTTCATCCTCCTGCAGGAAGGATTCATCCTGCCATCCTCCCGTTGCCGGAGGCATTCCATACATATCCTGTCCGGATCCGGTGTTTTGTGAAGCATAGTGAGGATGCGGTTGCAGTGGCTGGCGTACCGGCTGCTGTTCCGGTTGCTGTGGCATCCACAACCCTGACTGTTGTTGTGCCTGCAGTACAGGAGGCTGTCCGAATTCCGGTCTTTCCGGCTGTTGCATAGGAGCCTGCCTTTGCGGTTGCCTGCTTGCTGGAGCTTGCCGAGCAGGGGCATAAGCCGCTTGTGGCTGCATGACCTGCTGCGGTTGCGGTTGTGTACGGTTCTGTACTACCGGTTGCTGTTCCGGTTGGGGCTGCCGTTCCATCAGGTCAAAGAGGCTTCCCTTGTTCATTTCCTTGTCGACAGCCTGAATCTTTTCTTCAATCCCTTTCAGCTGTGCTTCATTCGCATGGGATTTTGCCTGTCCGAGCAGGTTGAGGGCTTCCCGATAATTCTTGGCGGTAGTCATTTCTTCCGCCTTCTTCATCAGCTTCTCGTATTTTTCCCGTTTTTCCCTCTCTTCCTTTGACTCTTTGGACTTCGCTTCCCTGGCGGCCTTGCTGTTGGCTGCCGCCTTGTCTGCCTGTGCCTCGAACTGGGCCATGTTCGCAATCAGGCCGCCGGCCTTCTGTATCGGCCGTGTGACGGTCTGAAGGAATCCCGCGTCAAGTTCCTGCGGTGTGCCTGTAACGGTCAGCGGAACAATATGGTTCTGAGCCTCGTCCTTGAGCCCGTTTGACTTGGGTAATGTGGCAACGGTCAGTTGTCCGTTCGCTTTGCGGATGACAATCGTGAGATCCACGTTTTCTGTCATCATCTGGTGGATTGCTGTGAAAAACATAACTTAAATTATTTAATGGTAAAACGATTTGTTTCAATATTCCCGGAAAAATTCAGCCAAAAGCCTGTTCCTGTCGGGATGGTTGCAGATTTCCAATACCGGATTCAACAGCGTGGAGACAGGTACGGGACCTGTCGCTCCCCTGCCGGGCAGCTTGATGTGCGGTTCCGGTATCCGGATTTTTTTCTTTTTCTCTATCACCGGAATCCATGCCGGAGCCGGTGACTGTCTTGCGATGATTGTCTGTTGCATACTCCTTTTATTTAAATTGTGAATATCCGGGCTTTGGCAGCCCGTTGAACTACAAGGGCTTTTACTGCAAATGCTTCCGGAAAGACAAGGTTTTCGGGAAAAATACCGCAGCAGAGCGAGGATGATTTTTCCCGGGAAACCCCGCAAGGGGCCTGACCTTGTCGTCCGTACAGAAGCATTTGCCACCTTTGCCCTGTAGTTCTTCGGTCTGTCAATGGCTGTATTTTCATCCTTCCTGTTCCTGCTGTTTCTACTTTCTCTATATGACGGACATGTCAGATACAAAAAGAGCCGCCCCTCAAGGCAGCTCCGTTCCGTACGCTGTTTCTGTCGGAATCCATATTATAACAGGTAAAGCATATCCGGTTCATGTTCCCTCCTGTTTGCTAAAAGACCAGATAACTGAAGATGCAGAAAAGTATGGCAGCGGCAACAAGCAGGCAGGCTATCTTATACAGAAACCTGAAGAATCCCCTGAAGCAGACAATGGCTACCGCTGCCCATACGGGGGATATTCCCCGTGAATACAGATAACTGAATACGGCAAAGGCAACAAGCACCAATGCCGCCATCCTGATCCGTTTGTCTGTTCTCAACCTCGCGATAAACTCTCTTGTTTTCATGACCGTACAGTATTAATCGGTGAAACATGTCATTTCCTATTTCGGGGCCGGAAAGCGGACTGCCTCCACAGGCAAGGTTTTCGGGGAAAATACCGGAGCCCGGCGAGGATGATTTTCCCCGAAACCTGCAAGGCCCGACCTTGCAGGTGGAAACCGGCGGTCCGCTACCTTTGTCCCGGAAATGGAATGACTGGTTCAGTTCCCTTTTCCACCTTTGGGCTTTGGAAAAACAAGTTTCAGGTTAAAGCTCTCGTCAAAGGCGACCATGGCATCGAATGAGATCCCCTTTTTCCCTTTGAACCCCTTGATGAGCCGGGTGGAGCCTGAAGAGAAAAGCTGTTCCAGATGCTGGTCGGTCAGTTCCTTGTTCAGAAAACGGCGGAATACCATCAGTCCGCAACCTTCCTTGTCACATTTGGCCGCCTTCCCCCGGATGATGACATGACCGCACTTGCATTTGGGACAGGTGAAGGAACGTGATTTAGGCAGAGGAAATTCAAGACGGAGTATTTCACCGATTGCCTTGTGCGTGTAGTCACGGATGGAACGCATGAACGTTTCCGTATCGAGCGTATGCCCTTCAATCTGAGCCAATGCCTTCTCCCAGCAGCCTGTCATTTCCACATCCGCCACCTGCATATCCTTTACGGCCTCGAACAGATAGAGCCCTTTTTCCGTAGGACGGATACTCTTTCCGGATCGTTCTATATAGTCCCTTTTGAACAGGGTGGCAATGATGGCTGCCCGTGTGGCAGGTGTACCGATTCCGGCATCCTTTACGGCCTCTTTCGCCTCTTCATCAGTAATGTCCTTTCCGCAAGTCTCCATGGCACCCAGCAGGGTCGCTTCCGTGTAGAGCGGCTTGGACAGGGTCTTCTTCTGTACCAGTCCCCGGCCCATGACGGGAAGGGTTTCCCCTTCGGCAAATACAGCCGTACCGACTTTCCCTTCCGGTTCGTCTCCATCTCTTTCCTCCCTCCGTGAGAAAACGCCGCACCATCCCGCACGGATAACGGAAGAGGAACGTGAACGGAAGACCATTCCCTCACAGGTGCATTCCATGGTCAGCTGCTCTTTCTCGCAGGGTGGCGAGAAAGATTCCAGCATCCTGCCGGCTATCAGGGTATAGACCGCCGATTCAGCCTCGGAGAGTTCGTTCGGGATGATACCGGTAATGATCAGTGCATGATGGTCCGTCACTTTGGTGTCGTCCACACACCGGGTATTGAGGTCGGACAAGTCGAAGGATTCCCCGTATGCCTTGAAATCCGGTATGGATGTGTTTTTTTCCAGCAGGGAAGGAATGATCCGCATGACATCTTCCGGAATATAGCGACTGCCGGTTCTCGGATAGGAAATGAGTTTTTTCTCATACAAGGACTGGGCTATGGAAAGGGTCTTTTCTGCCGTCAGGTCATAATGGGTATTGCAGTCTTTCTGCAGGGATGTCAGGTCGTAGAGAAGCGGTGGCTGCCGGAATACCCTCTTGCGTTCCAGTCGTGTGACTGTCGCCTGAGAACCGGTGCCGATGTTGCCGAATGCCGTTTCCGCTGCTGCCTTGTCCTTGAATTCCTCCGTATGGATGAATTGCCGGTGCGCCTCTCCCTGTGTCAGCGTGATATGCAGTTGCCAATAAGGAACAGACACGAAATTCCGGTTCTCCTTGAAACGGGTACATATCATGGCGAGTGTCGGAGTCTGCACCCGTCCGATGGAATTGTTGGCCGAACTTGTGGCTATCGCCAACGCTCGGCTGGCGTTCATGCCCACCAGCCAGTCAGCCTTTGCCCGGCAGTCAGCGGCCGCATGGAGACTGTCATAGTCGCTGCCGTTCCTGAGATTGGCCATACCTTCCCGGATAGCCTCGTCTGTAAGCGATGAAATCCACAGACGCATGAACGGCTTGGTGCATCCCAGATAGTCATATATCCAACGGAATATCAGTTCACCCTCTCGTCCGGCATCGGTTGCCACAATGATGCTCTCGCATCTGGAGAATACCCCCTCGATGATTTTCAACTGCCGGGAAGCGGCCAGGTCTGTCACCGTGCCCCTGTCCGTGCGGATCAGTCTGGAAACAAGCCGGAACGGGTCCGGCAGCATCGGGAGGTCAGCGGCGGTTGTCTTCGTATAGCCATACGTGCCGGGCAGGGCAAGTTGCACGAGGTGCCCCAGAGCCCAGGTCACCATGTATCCGTTGCCTGTACAGTAGCCGTCCGTCTTTTCGGTAGCCCCGACCACACGGGCGATATCCATTCCCACACTCGGTTTTTCTGCTATGATTGCTTTCATCTTCATTTTTTTGTAAAATTAAAGCCGTTCCCCGCGACCGCCATGGATGACGGGGAACGGCGGTTTGACATTTGACGGTTGATTGTCGTATCGGGTGAAAAGCGGATGCTATGCCACCGGCTTCACGCCAAGGATTTCCATCAGCGGTTCACCGTCCTTGCGTATCAGTTGCAGGGTGGCATCCATCACCACGTCCACACCGAGGAGTACAAGGCTGAGTGACATTACTTTCGTTTTCTTCCCGCTGAGCAGCGTTTCAAGTTCTCCCGACATTTCCAGTTCGTCCTTGAGGATGCCGATTCCGGCCAGTTCTTCCCAGTTTACGTCTTCCGCCTTGAAAGGCGCGTTGTTTCCATTGTTCTTTTCCATGTTTCTGATTCTTTTGGATTATACATTCGTTTTACTTCAGGCCATGCTTGCACCTTTGGATCTGCGGCCGCTCTGCTTCGCCTCCTGTCCCTGTTTCTGGGCGTTGGCCACGACATTCCGCTGTGAAGCGTCACGCTTGCGGTCCGGATTCTCGTTGTAGAAGTCCAGCCTGCCCTGGTTGAAGTTCGCCTTGACATACTGGGAGATGGTCTTTCCGTCATAGCCCTTGATGCCCTCTACCAGCACGGCCTTGCCGCTCTGGAGATCGGCACGCTGCTGGCGGTTCAGCTGCACGTCCCATACCTTGTCCGGAATCTTGAACTCCGCACGCTGCTCGAAGCCGTCCGGTGTGCGTGAATAGCTCAGCCGTCCGGTTTCCAGGTCTGCCTTGATGAATGAGGAGAATTCCTCGCCCTTGCGGTTGACCATGTCATTGAGGAAGATGACCTTGCCCTCCCGGAGCTGCTGCTGTTCTTCCGGAGTTATCTTCACGCCGTTGATTTCTTTCGGGATGTAGATTTCACGTGCGCCTTCCGGAGAATCCGGGTTGTAGCGTGTATAGGAAGGTCTGCCGGTGGCTTCGTCCAGCTTTACATACGAGGAGAATAGCTCACCGTCCTTGCGTGCCATCCCCTCCACGAAGATGGCTTTTCCCAGATTGAGGTCTTCAATCTGCTGTTTGGTCAGTTCCACGCCACCCAGCGACTGGCGGTTGAACAGCTTGTCATTCTCGAAGATGTATTCGATACCCCTGCGCTCGGCATTGATCTGGATATGGGCATCGAATTCCTTTCCACCGTTGGAAATCATCCCTTCAACGAATATCTTCTTGCCTTCCCTCAGGTCGTTCTGTTCCTGTTCGGTCAGCTTTACCCCCTTGATTTCCTTCGGGATGAACGCATTTTCCACACGCATGGCAACCACCTCGTTGGTAAGTTTGTCAATGCTCACGAAGGAAGGGATATATTCCCCGTTACGTCCCTTCAGTTCCACGACACGCCCCATGTTGCCTGTTTCAAGCAGGTTCTTCTTGTCCTCTTCGGAAAAGATGTGTCCGAAATAAGGACGGTCAAGTTCGGGTTTCTGACGGATACCGTGGATGCCCAATACGATGGGACCTCCCACGGACTGCTGGAATGACAGTCGTGCATCCGTGCGCAAAACAGCGGAACCGAAATTCATGCTGATGGGTACGACCTGGTTGGTCTTGTATCCCTTGAGCATCTGGTCAAGGAGTCCGCGCTCCTGAAGTTCCTCCCTGGACAGTCCGAAGTGTTTCAGTTCCTCCCAGTTGATCATTGATTCATTGTAGCGGTACTTGGGCTGCTGCCCGGTTTCCGGGGCGGCCTGCTGCTGTGTCTGGTCTTTCTTTGCCATTTCTTCTTGATTTTGATTGTTTATACTTTGGTTTTCCTTGGTGCGTGGTACAATCTCGTATTTCTTCAGAAATTCATCCACCGCATCCGATTTCCTGCCTGCGGCTATGTCTTCCACCGCCTGTCTGACTTCAGGGCTGTCCAGGGTGTCCTCCTTGATGGTGAGCAGTCCGAAACGGGTCGGGTCCTTGAACTGGCTCCAGAAGTTTTTCAGAAAATTCTCGAACATGCTGGCATAGCGGTCTATTTTCAGAAAGGAGTTCCGGTGTTCCTTGTCTGCCGGAACCGTCTTGTACCTGCCGTTCTTGTCGATTTCGGATATAGCCTGCAACAGCAGTTCCATCTTGTCGAGAATGAAGACAATGTCACTCAGCTGGTCATTCTCGGTGACTTGTGTTTTCATGGGTTCGTCCCTTACATTTTTCTTTGCCATAACTGTGATTTTTAGAGTTGAAAACTATTGTTGTCACCGCAAATATATAGGCATAATTTTGATAAAACATTATATTTCAATGCGTTGGACTATCTGTTTCATCGTATGTCATCACGTTTCACCATAGGCGGGAAGACGAAAGGCAGAAAAACGGAAGAATCAGGGTAAAAGTGAGGGAAATATACAGAGTCCGATAAAACAAAAAAGAAAGAAGGAACACACAGGAGGTAAGCCCCAACAAACAGAAAAGGCGGAAGCGGTAGAAAAGCCGGAAACAAAAGGAAAGCGATAAAGAGAAATGTATTATGCAGAGTGGAGAGCGAGCTGTCTTTAGTCCCCACTTCCTTCTTTTGCTCCATAAGACCGGATGATTGTTTTTGTATGGAAGATATCGACAGCGTTATCCATTGCGACATCAGCATCGGCAAAAGACCGCCGTCATTTGTCTTTTTGGTTTTGTCCTATGCGTCGTAGGTCGCTTCGCTTGCTAAGTCCCGGACCTTTTCCCCAACTCGGACGATGATACCGGAGCGTTTTTTCGGGCGGAAAATTACCAAAGGGAATTTTGTGTCCCGAAAACCGGAGGCTTGAACGTGGAAGGTATCATCCTCCGAGTTATCTTCTTGAAGGGACTTGCCAAGTGAAGCGGAATAATGATGGAATTTTATGGAGGAATATGGAATAATGTACTTTATCATTGAGTGCATTTTGAAATAGAGTACACGATGCGTCTCTATTTCAAAATAAAAAGAGTATATTTGCAACTGTTATGAACAAGACTTTCAACATATATTGCGATGAGAGCTGCCATATTGAGCATGACCATAAAGACTATATGTTTTTGGGATCGGTGAGTTGTGCATATCCGCAGATACGAAGACATTGCAAACGTATAGAAGAACTTAAAAAGGAGCATAATTTCTATGCTGAGATAAAATGGAGCAAGGTTTCAATGTCAAAAGTGAGGTTTTATCTGGATCTAATTGACTATTTTTTTGACACTGATTTGAAATTTCGTGCAATAGGAATAAAAAAATCGCAGATAAAATGTGATGAAATGGGGTCTTCTTATGATGATTTTTTTTATAAAATGTATTATCTGCTGCTTAATTACAAGATTGACACCTTAGATTGCTACAATGTTTACCTTGATATCAAAGATTCGTTCAGTGCCCAAAAAGTGCGCAAGTTGAAAGAAGTTCTGAATACAAAATATGGAGTATTCCGTAATGTTCAGAATATCTGCTCCCATGAAAGTCTGCTTATGCAGCTTGCCGACTTGATAATGGGAGCAGTATCATACAATGTAAATGACAAAGAACATAAGAACGCTGCGAAGATGATGATAATCGAGCGCATCATGAAACATTTGCACACCGGGAGTCTTGATATGACAAACCATTCTGAGAAACTTAATCTGTTTTTCATAAATCTGAAATAGCCATGCCTTTCAATTTGACGAAGAAATATAATGATTTGCTTGAACTGCTTGGTATGTCAGAACCTGAAAGGAGACGGTCTCTGCGTGGAGTATTCAATCGGGATATTCAAGATAATCCAAACTTCTGTTTTAATGGCAAGCCCATATATCCTACACCAAAGGAGGATGGAATCATAGCTATGGAAGTCCTGTTCAATCATCTTACCAGGAAAGAAACGGATAAGGAGGAACATCACCGGGAATTTGACATATCGAGATCACAGCGACTGCATTGGATCAGATATCATGTGGAACAAAAAAAAGTAGACAGGATGTTGTATTTTTCCGTCAATGAGCCGAGAGGAAAACGGACTTATATATATGACATTGACGAGCATTACGTTATTGTTCTTGAACCAAGAAGGGACAAAGCATCATACTATCTCCTGACTGCATACCATCTGGAAGGAAAGGATTACGCCCGTGATAAAATATTGAGAAAATATAATCGGAACAGATTGCCGGAACTATTATAAAAGCAAAAAACGCAGAGCTTCTATGGCTTGCGTTTTTCGATTTCCTTCCCTCAAATGAGGGATGAACTCATATGCAAAGATAATCCTTATTTTGCTATCCACAAAATTTTGGCATGAAAAAAATATAGACGCAGTCAAAGAATATCGTTTGGCTAAACAGAAACAGAATAATCCTTACCTTTGCAATACTAAAAGTGCCCGTGCGAGCTTAGTCGTCGCATCTGCACTATAAAAAGGAAGAAAAGAAATCTCGGTCATTATGGCTGAGATTTCTTGTTTTTATTGGTATTTCATTACTTTTTTCAATATGTTCAGATTTCCTGTATCGGCTTTTCATACATTCCGAAGCCGAAGCAATCAGCAATGACAAAATCTGAGCAACCTTTTTCTGTGAGTGATTTCAATTCGTTCCGGCTGTTGCAATAATAGAAGATTTCTTCATCCCATTCCGTATCGGAATCCATGGACAATGCAATTCTTGTTTCCAATGTATCCAGAGTGTCCTGCCAACGTATGATGCAATCTGCATAATGCGGTTCGCATTTACGCATGTTACAGAACTCTTGGTAAAGCATATCTATGTCTTTTCTGATTTCATCCGGCTTTTTCCAGCCGGAATCATCCACGATTTCAAAGCCGATTCCCTCTACCAGCAGGCATGTACCTTTATCATAAACCATCATGGTACGTTTGCCGATATGTTTTTTGCGTAATTCTGCCCAATCAGGCAAATCCCAACGTTCGACAGTCCAAATCCCACGATAGTTTTCCGGAATGGCATTGTATTCGCTCAATGTTATCTTTCTCATGTTTTTCTGATTTATAGATTACAGAACCTGACCGTATAAGTCTTGCACGGTTTTCCGAATGCAGGAAAACGGTCGAACTCCTTGTATGATTCCCAATCCACTGACATGGCATATCCGTTTGGAAAATTTTCACCGATAAATTTGATTATCAATTCTTTGTCTTCATCGGCAAGAAACAAATCCTCTTCAATGCCATACTCCAATGAATAAATCGCCCATTCGGGGATGTTATCCCAAATGAGCGTTTTACTGTTGTTGTCATTCATAGTCCTGCTGATTATTGAGGTACTACCATAAGTCTGTTTATAATTTCGTCAAGCTCCGTTTCCCACTTGTCTGTCCCCTCAATGAGTGACGGGTAGGTCAGTTGTTGCCACTGTCGGTAATCGAAGAGTTTCATACGCAGCGGATAGTAATCGAAAAGTTTCCGGCCTCCGGAAAATACTCTCAGGTGATTTGTTCCGACTTCCATCAGTCTCAGACCATAACGGCCAATGATTTCGTGAAATCTTTTCATCGGTGTGAAGTTGCTTCTGCTCATATCTTTTATTTTTAAGTTAGACATTTCACGGCTCGTGAGCCGATTTTTTATTTCTTGCCTGCCTCGCTGTCCCGTGCCGGATTGTGCAAGGCTTTCCGGAAAAATACCGCAAGCGCAGCGCGGAAGATTTTTGCGGAAACCCGTAAGGGCCCGGCCTTGCTCAATCCAGACAGGCACGGGGCTACCTTTGCAGGCTGAAATAAAAGAGCGGTGTCTTATCCTCTTTCTTTTCACTGTCTTCTTTGGGCATCAGGAGCGCATAAGAAGGCTATCTTGTACCAAAGCCGAAGCAAATGGTGGCGTGATGCCATTCTCTCATTTTTTCAGGGCAGTTTATCTTTTCCGGCAGATAGTTTTCGATTCATTTGCCCGAATATCAGCGGAAAACGCTACCTTTGTACTTACAATGCAGAATTATATATGATTATAGAAGATCTCGATAATGTAAAACGGTTGATAGCCGAAAAAGAAGGCGGACAGGTGGAGTTCAAGGAAACCACCGGTCAGTTAGAGCGTGGCATGGAAACACTTTGCGCCTTCCTGAACGGAAACGGCGGTACGGTGCTGTTTGGTGTGAACGACAAGGGAAAAATCATCGGGCAGGAAGTCAGTGACAAGACCAAACGGGATATGGCGGATGCAATCAACCGGCTGGAACCTGTGACAATGGTACAAATATCTTATGCGCCACTGCCAGACAGCGAGAAAAAAGTAATTATTTTCCGTGTTGAAGAATCCAAATTCAACCGTCCGTTCTGCTATAAGGGACGACCCTATATGCGGGTGGAAAGCGCGACCACCACGATGCCGCAGACTACATACAATGACCTGTTGTTGCAGCGTGACGGAAACAGATACCGCTGGGAACTTCTAGAAAACAGGAATCTGAGCTTACAACACTTGGATACCAACGAGGTATTGAAGACTGTCAGGTTAGGTATAGAATGCGGTCGTTTGCCGGAAGATACCGGTACTGACATTCCTGTCATATTAAGTAAGTTCGGGTTATTGAAAGATGGGAAGTTGAACAATGCGGCAGCGGTGCTGTTTGGGAAACACGAGGATATGGAATATCCCCAATGCCTGCTCCGCTTAGCCCGTTTCAAAGGAACGGACAAAACCGTATTCATGGACAGCCAACGCATTCAAGGTAATTTCTTTCAATTGCTCAATGCGGCAATGGCATTTATTTTCAAGCACCTTTCCTTATCCGGCACAACTGATACATTGGAACGGGAGGAACATCTGACCATTCCCTACAAGGCTATAAGAGAAGGAGTATTGAACTCGCTGACCCACAGATCGTACAAAGAAGCCGGCGGTTCGGTAGGCATAGCCATTTATGATGATCGTGTGGAAATAGAAAACCCCGGTACTTTTCCGCCCGACTGGGATGCAGAAAAAATGAAGTCAGAGCATGAATCAAAACCACAAAATCCTTTATTGGCCAATGTCCTGTATAAACGGAAGGTTCTGGAAAGCTGGGGACGCGGTATAGGACTGATGATGTCTGAATGCCGCAAAGCAGGATTGCCCGAACCGGAATATAAGATATGGGCAGACAGTGTAACACTGATATTCAGATGCGATGTGACAAACCGACCAAGTACCGACCAAGCACCGACCAAGTACCGACCAAGTACCGATCAGGTTCTTGCTTTGGTAAAAATACTGGATGAAGGAGAATTGTCCGTAAAAGAAATAATGAAAGCATTGGAACTGAACCACCGTCCCACATTCAGGACGAACTACTTGCATCCCGCATTGAATGAAGGATATATCGTTCCATTGTACCCGGAACAGCCGAGCCACCCGAAGCAGAAATACCGTCTGACGGAAAAAGGTCAGGAATTATTAAAACAACAATAGGCATGGCGAAAAAGAAGAAGAAACAACAGGGGTACTATTGCCGTATCTGTGGCAGCTATAAGGCGAACGAGAAGTTCTCAGGCAAAGGACACGCACAACATATCTGTAAAAGTTGTATGTCCGCTATGCGTAACGGTAAAAATCCGGAGGATATTTTGCTGGAGCCGTTGCCCGTGAGTCGGGAAACAATGCCTTTCAAGAAATTGGACAAGGAGGAAAAAGCCGTATTGAAAGCGTTTGTCTCCGAAGTCACGACCGGATACTGGCAGGAAAACAGACAGATACCGTTTGCGGAGAGTTTCTCCGAATTAAAAAGATATATCATTGGAACTTTTGACGAAGAATGTGGCATACTGCTGAAAGATGATGCCGAACTAAAAAATTACTTTCAGACCCACACGATAACGACCATAAACAAATTACTTAAAGAGGAATTTTCTGAAAATCAGGATTAAAAAGAATGATGGGCGGGACAATGTATCGGATTTGTCCCGCCCGTATTTTTGTCGCCCACCGGTTATTTCTCCTGTAACAAATGCTTCAGGTTCTCGTCGTTTGCGATTCGTTCCATTTCATCTTCAATTATTTGCACCACATCCGCCTTGATTTGGGAGTAGTTGCGGTCAATCTGCTGCTGCATGATGTCGTTGCCATTCTCGTCCTTGAACTCGTTGATGACGGGTATCTTCTTGTAAGCCTTTGTTTCCGCCGCTACCTTTTCACTATCGACAATAATCCGTGCGTGGAAAATCTTCTGGTCAATTTCTTCCCCGAAGTTGTCCGCCACACTGCCCACGAATGTGCCCTGCGAGAGGTTGGCAATCTTGGATGCAGGTATCAGCGAATCCAACTGCGTGTTAATGGAAGTGGATGTGTCCTGCCGGTTAATAGAGATGGATTGTCGTTGCTGGAGTATTTTGCCAAAACGTTCCGACAGGCTTTTTGCCGTTTCCCCGACCACCTGTCCTGAGAATATATTTCCGACCGTATTTTGGATTACCTTCGCCTCTTTGTCACCGTAGTCACGGGTAAGCTGTGAGAAATCCTGAAAGCCGAGACACACTGCCACTTTGTTGCTTCGTGCTGTGGCTATCAGGTTGTCGATACCACGGAAATAGATGGTCGGAAGCTCGTCAATAATGATGGAACTCTTGAGTTGTCCTTTCTTGTTTACCAGTTTCACGATACGGGAGTTGTATAGCCCCAGTGCTGCCGAATAGATATTCTGTCTGTCCGGATTATTTCCCACGCATAGGATTTTAGGATGTTCAGGATTATTCAAATCCAACGTGAAGTCATCGCCTGTCATGACCCAGTAGAGCTGCGGTGAAATCATCCTTGATAGCGGGATTTTCGCGCTTGCTATCTGGCCATAGGCTAAGCACCCAGCGCCTTGCCACTTTTTACAGTGGTAGGTTTCCAAGCACTCGCCTCCGAACCGTGCATACAGGTCTCCCCGTACACGGCTCTCCACCTTCTCATTCAGTCTAACTTTCCTGCGTGTATTTTGTGATGGCATACTGAACATACTGCTAATGTTTTGCGGTTACGTGAAATCATTTTAATTTCCCAATCACTTTTGCCTTTTAGGTCTTTCAATTTGCGTACATGGTGCATTTCAAGATTGTCCGTAGCACCGCAATTTTCACATACACGTGCCTGAAGTCTCTTGATTAGTCCATTTCTGCCGCCTGTTATGGCAACCGTGTTTGGCAGTTTGTCATCCAAATACCGATTGGGCAGTTCCTTTCGCTTAAAGCCTTTGTCGTAGAACTCACGTTTGAACTCATATCCCCTTTTATTGGTGTACGGTATGGCAAATACTCCGTTCTTCTTGTACTTCGCAATGATTTTCTTTTTAGAAGTGCTGTACTTTGCGGCGTATGTCTTATACATACTGTATTCCATGATGTTATAAAAAGAGTCAATGACGGGACTATTATTTGCAATCGAATAGAAGTTATAGAACCCCATGATTTCAGAGTTATATTGGCTTATAATTTCCAAATCATCAAGACAGCGCATATATGTACGTCCTTTGGGCTTCCAAACCTCCTTACCTTTTTGAACAGTAATCTTTACCGCATCATATTCAAGGAGCTTCTTCCGCATCACTTCGGTAGTCACATACAGGACTATCTTATGGTCTAAGCTTCTTGTCAAATGTCCGTTTTTATCCCTATGGGTGTCATTGGATTTGCGTACAAATACGTCATAGCCGAGAAATTTAGCATGTTTTCTTGCATTGGTTATCAGCGTTTTTTCATCAGATAGTTCCAATTTCAATTTGTCTGCCATAAATTGCTTTATGTCCTCTTTGATTTTGATACAATCCTCTTTGCTGCCAATAACACCAATGAGAAAATCATCCGCATATCTCACATATTTTAGACGTTTCATGTCCGCATCCATTTCATCACTTGCTGGATATTTCAGACGTTCTTTGACAACTTCTTCAATTTGTTTCAACAGTAGTCGCCGTTCCGTTTCATTCTTTGCTTGTTTCAGCTTTGTTGTCAAGTAGTATTTTTTCTGCCCAAGTTGTTTTGCTATCGGATTTTCTTTGCGCCTTTTTCCCTTATTGAATTTTTGAGTGTATTCTTTGATGTATTTGTCGAACTTGTCAAGATAGATATTTGCCAGTATAGGACTTATTATCCCACCTTGTGGTGTTCCGCTATACGATTTGTGAAATACCCAATCTTCCACATATCCGGCATTCAGAAACTTTCGGATAAGGCGTAGAAAACGCATATCTGAAATACGTTCTGAAAGAATAGCTATCAATACTTCGTGGTCTATATTGTCAAAGAAACCTTTAATGTCTCCCTCGATGAACCATTTTGTATTGTTGAATGTCTTTTGTATGCTCCAAAGTGCAGTCTGCGGACTTCTCTGTGGTCTGAAACCGTGAGAAGAATTTTCAAAACTGCCCTCGTAGATTGCTTCCAAAATCATTCGGATAACTTCTTGCAGAAGTTTGTCAATGAATGACGGAATACCCAGCGGTCGCATTTTCCCGTTTTTCTTGGGAATGTACACTCGCTGAGAGGGATTTGGCTGGTACGTCTCATCTTTGAGTGTACCTATCAACCGTTCAATATGGGATATACAGAAACCGTCAATGGTTTTTCCATCGACACCTTTCGTCATATTGCCCTGTTTCGTATAAATACGTTGGTAGGCAATGTAGTACATCTCCTCATTAAACAGTAACCGATACAAACGTTCAAACTTGTAAGCCAAGTCGGAACTATGTTGTGTTAGACTGTTTAATATCTTTTCTGGATTTCTTTTCATGTCTCTCACATTTTCCAAAATTTGACATTAAACGATATTGGCTGCTTCCCTTCGCCATGTACAAGGCTTTCCCTTGCTCGGACTACTACGGAAGCTCTGTTGCCATATGGGTTGCCCCACTTAGGCAATCCCCGTTTAGACATATAATAACTATTGGCATGATAGATTGTCGGATACGACTTTCGTCCTTTACTATGTATGTAGTTGCTCCGTGATAAGTTCTTTTTGCCCATGCATCCTACAAGGCGAAGCTGGGTATCACGGCTTGACGTTTGTAACTGTCTTCCGTCAAGGCTTAACCATCGAGCCGCTTAGACTATCGTTCAACCAGTATAGGCTTTATCCTCATATCTATCGTTTCACCTCGCCACACGGTCAGAACTTGACAGTTAGTTCACTCGTGGCTTTACCGACATGCTACACTCCCCATCGTCTTTCGTTGAATGGATAAGTCGGCTGGTGATAGGTTATTATTTCAAAGAACACGAACCTAATAGCTTGCCAAAGCTATATTTATTATATGCCCTTACGGGCGCACCTGGAGCTGGTCTTGTGCTCCGCCCTGCCATGCATCCATAAAAGGAGAAAGATAGTTTTCAAGGGAAGGATACGAGGTCAGAATTGTAAATATATCCGCATACGGTTTGTTCAGAAACTCTATCGCGTGAGGAAAGGTACAATACTTGCCGTCCTTGTAAATCCGCAAGTACCAGATAATCGCGGCGAGCAAAATAATCGGGGATTCCACGAAGAAATCACCCTGTTTCTGTATCCAGGTCTTGTTCAAATTCAGGAGAATGGTATAGGCTGATTCGTAGGCATCACTGATATCCGCCATGAATTTCGGGTTTATAGGATTGCATCTGTGGCTGCGTCTCGGATCGTCAAAGTTTATCACATAGAATTCCGGTCTGACCTTGTATTTATCCAGATTCTTTAGCAGTTCGTTATAGGCTATTACAGAAAGGTCGTCAAATTTGTAATCATACAGATACAAAGCGAAACCTTTGGAAATCTGCTGTTTGATAAAATTATTCACCACAGCGTAACTCTTACCCGAACCGGGCGTTCCAAGCACGATGGAAGCACGGAACGGGTTGACGATGTTTATCCATCCGTCCCATTCCTTGCCCTGATAAACAAATTTCGTGGGCAGGTTGACGGAATACTCGTTCTCCATGAGCCTTGTTTCCTGCATGAAGCTCTCATTGGCGGTATTGAACACGTCCTCCATCAGATTATTCTTCAACATACGGCTTATCCACATACCCGACATCAAGAGAAGGATATATCCTGCGGTAAGCGTTACCGTATATATGACGGCATTGGCTGTCAGGTTGAACGGCAGGTCGAGCATCCACCAGTTCATGAAAAACAGCACCATCCCCGAAAGGAAAGCGGCATATATCCTGTTCCATGTCATCTTTTCATTCTTCACACCTTTTGTGCCCAGACACGAGAGTGCAAGGAATATGACGGCAAACACTTTCGTTATAAGCAGGTTGCTGAACAGCCCCGCCGTTCGCTGAAAATTAAGCAGTATCCTGTCAACCACGCCTATATTGATACCCATATCCACAAATGATCGGTAACAGAACCAATAGACGTGAATGACAATAAAAACAATGGATATGGCACGCATGAACTCCATGACCTTGGCCAGTCCTCTCAAATCATCTTCCTGTTGCATGATAAACTGATTTTTAATGTTGGTAAATTCGGAAATTAGGATATTCCCCGTGAGCGGTGTTTCTTCTTCTTTTTACGTTGCAGCTTCCGGGCGAGAGCCTCTTCCTGCGGATCGGGACCGTTCGCTTCCAGGTTGAATATCCCGAAAGCCTGTTCGATGGCACTTTCCATATCGGAGGAGAATCCGCTTTGCAAACCGGTGTCCGGCATGTGCGCATCTAAATCCGGGATGCTGTCCGGATTATTAAAGAGCCGCTCAAAGGCGTTTGCCGAGAACTCCTTGCCGAGCCGGGAGCCGTTATAGACCTCCCGGTTCTTGTGGTCGATGAAGGTCGCACCGTAGATGCGTCCTTCATCGTTCTCACGGAATATCGTATCTATGCCTTTCCCGGCAAGGAGACGGACAAATGTCTCCCGGTCGCCACGACAACCATGCATGGCAATAGCCACTTCGTTCCGGATCTTTGGCTGCCATTTTTTTGCCTTATACTCACGAACGTTGTAACCGATACGCTTTTCCAGTTCCTCATACCCGTAGCGTTTCCCGATAAGGGAAGACTTGATGGGCGTGCAAAGCGGTTTGCCCGTGTCATCCGTCATGGTATAGACGATGCCGTTATAAGGCACTCCATCAAATTCGCCTTTCACTTGCTTCGTTTCGATATTGAAGCAGGAGAGCAATGCGCTGTACTCCCCGAAAGACTGAAAACGGTAAGAGCCGAACACGCTCTTTACGATGTTGGACACCTGCTTCTTTACATCACCGCTTTGGTAGTCCGCTTTTTTCAGGTACGGTTCAAGCAATTCCTTCCGTTTGTTCTCCACCTGCTTCAGTCCGAACTTCCTTTCCAGTTCCCGGCAGGCTTTCATCGAACGGTTCCATTCGTATGCGTCACTGATTTTTTCGCCGTTCTCCTTTACACAGGTGGAGATGATATGGACATGCCTGCGGTCGATGTCCTCGTGCAGATAGACGATGTAGGGCTGGTCGCCGTACCCCATCTTCTGCATGTACTCGCGTGCCAATTCCGCGAACTGCCCGTCCGTGAGGCGGTCATCCACCGATGGGTTCAGGGAGATATGCAATACCGGCTTCTCCGTGTTCCTGTTGGCGGCAAGGTAGCTGTCGAAAGCCCATAGTGTCTGCTGCATGACATTATGGGGATTTCCGGTGATATCGGTAATCATACGGTTGCCCGTGATGATACGGGCGGTGGACTCGTCCACTTTCCGTTGGTTGTAGATGATCGCTCCGTAAAGCGATACACCTCTGTTGATTTTAGCCACCATTCTGCTGTTCCTCCTTATTCCTTTTTATCAGGTATTCCTCCTCGAACTCCCGGGTAAGCATGATAATCCTTTTGCTCAGCACCACCAGATCGATGGTGGCCTTCTCCAGATTGCGGAGCAGGGCGAACGCCCGTTTCTCGCCGAAATTGGACTTGACAGCCTTCACTGTCTGGTTGTAGTTGTTACCGATGCCCTGAAACTGATGATAGAAATTTGTAAGTCTGATGTAGTAGTCCATCGCAGCCTTGTCGATTCTGACGACCTTCATTTCACGTCCGAAAATCATGGCCTTAATGAATCTTGCCCGCTGTTTCATGCCTGATTTTTCAAACAGAAGCTCGAAATTCCCATTCTCTTCCGAGGTCAGTTTGATACCGTAACGGAAAACTGCAGGGTCAGTTTTCGGCTTTCTGCCCGTACTTCCTGTTTTTCTTCTTTTACTGTTTTCTTCCATACGCATTGAGTTTTTCTGTTGCTGATCTTTCGTCATGGATTTCCGACTTTGGAGGAAATCCCTCCCGAGCCTTCAGGCGAGTGGCAAGTTTGTTTTGGGATGCCCGAATCATTTCGGGCTGCCCAAAACACAACTTGCTATGTTCGCTTGAACATGAATTTTCCTTCGTCAAATTAAGTTTTGACCTTCAGCCTCATTCTTCGGCTTCGGAAAACCTCCGCAGCGGTATCCGTTCCGTTGTCGGTGCAAAGTTATGGCGGTTTATCCTGTTGTAAAATAGCGGGTTATATGTAACGTGATGACAAATGATGACACAGGTCGTCACCTCCCTTAAAACATAGTGCAGGTATGAAAAAATACCCTTTTATTTGCAGCGTGAACGGTAAAACAAACCAATAATCAAGTGGCTGTCCGTTGTATTACCCGTTAGCGTAAACACTTGTTGCAACAGATGGGCAGTGATTGTTTACTTGCTTTGTTAGGGCAGATAACTATCGGTTGGTCGGTTTGCCGGTTGGTGAGCACAAAGCAACCGTATCACTAACAAACCTTGTCACAAAGCAAACAACAGACAAGTAAAACAATAGTGTAATAAACCATTTAAAAAGTTCAGTTATGAAGAAGAATCCGTTATTCGTTGCGGTCAGCAACCAGAAAGGTGGGGTCGGCAAAAGTACAATGTTGGTAACACTTGCCAGTCTCCTGAATTATTCGATGGGCAAGAATGTGGCTATCGTTGATTGTGACGCCACCCAGCGCAGCCTGTTCAATCTGAGGGAACGGGACATGGAGATGGTGGAGATAAACAAAAAGTACATGATGTTGCTGGAGGAACAGAGGCTCAGGGGATGCAGGATTTATCCTATCAGGCAGGCAAAGCCGGAGAATGCACGCCAGGTGGCTGGAGAGTTGGCGACAAAAGCAGATTTTGATATTGTTTTCATAGATTTGCCGGGATCTATGGACATATCCGGTGTGTTGCAGACCATTTTCAATGTGGATTATGTATTGACCCCCATTGCCGCTGACAATTTTGTCATGGACAGCAGTTTTGTCTTTGCTAAAAGCGTCATGAAGTTTCTGGAAAACCGAAAGAATATTCCCTTGAAAGATGTGTTCCTGTTCTGGACCAAGGTCAAGAAAAGAAGCAACACCGAAGTGCTTGACAACTATATGGCACTAATGAAGAAACAGGGACTGAAAATTCTAGACTCAACCATTCCGGATCTCTGCCGCTATGACAAGGAACTCTCATCCCGGACACGTACCTATTTCCGATGTTCACTCCTTCCACCGCCGGCAGGACAGCTTAAAGGCAGCGGATTGCAGGAACTGGCAAATGAACTGATTGTAAAATTTAATCTGTAATTAAGGTATGGCAAAGAAAATAGTAAAAGTGAATGAAGAGGAAATCAGGGGATATATGGTCGGTGACATTCCTGATGCCGTAGAGAAAGAGGATGTCATCGTGGTAGAAGTTCCGGCAGAAGAAACAGATAAAAGGCAGGATAAGAAAACAGCCTTGGAACATCCCGAATCTCGTCCAAAGCGTAAAAATGTTAGCGGTTTCCGTCAGAAGTATCTGGTGAATACCCCCATGTCCGGACGTATACAGGTGTACCTGAACCGCAAACTGTATGACGAGATAAAGAATTATCTCCATGTGATAGCTCCCGAAGTAAGTATTGCGAGCTATATCAGTAACATCATTGCCGAGCATATAGAACTAAACATCGAGGAAATCACCCGAATGTATAAAGACCGTTTTTCACCCCCTAAAATTCAATAGTCATGGAAACAACATTGATTTATTTTTCAGTAAAAGCCGTGTCGGCAACTTACATATTATATAAGGTATGGATGTTTATTTTCAGTCCGAAAGTTTATAATTTTTGGGATAGTCAGCTTCGTCATATGCGTATTGCACGTATCCGGTTATGGAAATCACGCAAAAAACGGATGGCGGAAAAAGCAAGGAAAGCCCGGTATAGGGCAAGACTGGACAAGGCTGAAGCGTGGATCGCACAAGCGGAGAAGGATATCCTTAAAGTCGGGCATGAAGAGAAAACCGAAACGCAGCCGAATCCACTGGACGAGTACAATGAAGTAATCGGAAAAACGAAAATAGTCTATCTTGAAGACCCGGATGTGGCAAGAAAAACTCCCACACGTTCTGAACCTATGAAGAAAGAGCCTATAGAGGAAGATGAGGATATAGATCCGGATGATGTGATAGATGGCTTCTCTTCACAAAAGGGACTGACAGAATCGGAAAAACGGGAACTTATGTCAAATGACGGGTGTGTTCCTGACCCGGATTTTTCAAGGGCACTGACTTTTGAGGAACTGGACAATGTCGCTGATGTGCTTATTTCGGGGACGGATGACAGAAAGAAAATCCGAAATGCAGCCGAAACCCTGTACCAACTTCAGGATACAGACCTGTTCAAGTTCTTTTCAACCGAACTGAGTACTCAGAGCCAATTGGAAAAACTGCTCAGGGAAAATATACCAAATGGAAAAGAGACGCCAAAACAGTCTTTGGAACAGATTGGAATTGATTGGAATAAATACATGTAAATATGGAATCGAATGTGAAAAACAAAAAACAACAAGCAATGCCGAAGTCAGAAGCAGAATCTTTCGGCATAAAAAGAAATCCTGCAATTCGTGCCCCACGCATCTATCTGTCTGAAGAAGAAATCATCAGAATTATGCGGAAAGAAGCCGCTATTAAAAAGAAGATAGGAAATCTTATTGATAGTATGTTTTGTGATGACTCACATACTCCGGCAATGGATAATACCGAAAAACAGACAGAGGCATTTGATATAAATGAATTCGTTTAATTGTTTCTTTTTGTTGTCATATTTTTCAGAAGGCATATCGATGCGATATCGGTGTGCCTTTTTCAAAAATCAAATTGTCATAAATCAGGAAATGGTATTTTCAGTTGTGTGGTGTCAATTATGTTCTTCAATTCTATGATATCGTAATCATGAATGTTGTTATTTTCGCAAAAACGTTTAATTTTCGCAGAATTAAAATCTTTATAGTCACTAAATTCCCATTTTGCAGACTTGACTATTGATAATATATGTTTAAGATATGGTATATCAACTTCTGACAAAGCCAATCCATAAACATATATATTGGTTACTTCAGCAAGGAAGTTGAAGAATTGATTATGCTTTTTAATTATTTCTTCTACAGGTTTTCTTTGAGAAGCAACGCCACTGATTGCCGCTTGTCTTGCTAATTGCTCATGAAGTTCATATGAGTTTGCCTGCTCTTCATAAAATTGGCTCAGTTCGTATTCATCCAAGTCTTTAGAGGGAATAGGAAGTTCTTCTTCATTAAGAGCATCAAGTTCTTCATAACTTTTACCGTGACCTAAAACAAAATTTTCATATTCATCAATACATCCATGAATATGAAGAATATTATGCTGATTGATTCCGTATAAATTTTCCAATGTTTTAGTATAATTGAAATTTATGAATATAGAATCTTGGATTATCAATTTGACTTTCTTTGATTCTAAAGGAGGATTTAATTTCATTATCCATTCATGAAAACACTTTCTTAGCTCAGAATATAATTCTTCCAGTTGATTTTCAACTTCAACTTGAGCATCAGTCCACATTCCATCACAATGGTCAGAAGTTAAATCTGGTCGATTTTCATTTGCAATTTCGCTGCTGTATCTAATAGCATCCAAAGAGGCTAATTGATTTTCAAAGTCTGACCACCATTCTTCATTACAAATACCATATATCTCATCGACTTTTTCAATTACATCAGGATGATTCTCATACATCCATTCTTGAAAATTTTTGTATGAACTGTTAATTCCATGATGAAGATCGAAACCATTACCAATTATATATAAATGCTTTGTCATAAAGTTGACTACGGATTTAAATTAAAACTGGTTCTTCTGCAGAGATGGCTTTTTTAAGACCCATCAAAACAGCATTATTCACAATCAAACCATAAAATCCACTTTCTCGAAATAACAATAATGTACATAATTTTTGTAATTCAAGACTTGCGTACATTATTTCCTGAAAAGATTCTTCGAAACAATGGCCAAGAATATGACCATGAAGAAATCTATTTCTACTATCAATTACACCTTTTTCTTGTTTTGAAAGTGTATATTTTCTTTGAGAGAATGGCAAAGAGAGCTTATCTTTATTTGACGCTGTATTAAAAGAGTTTAGTTTGTTTCTCATATTTACCGCATGATCTTCTGTAATTATTTCTTCTTTGCGAAGGCTATTGATTAAATCTTCAAAAGGAGGTCTTACATTTGTTTTCCAATTATCATTACTCAAATAGAATTTATCTTTAGAATCTTCAAGTGCTGAACAAATGGTTTCAAGCGCAACAGCACACATCGCTCCTTGATAATCTAATGACATAGTGGATGATTCTATCAAAATCAGAGTCGCTCTTGCCAAATCTTCATTTCCATACAGCATTAGAACTATTTTTTCAAATTCATCAATTTGTATCCAATCCTGTAAATGGGCTTTAAATATTTCGCCATCATATAATTGTTTCATTGCATAATCAACATGATTCCTTGTCAAACATTCTTTAACAGAATACATATTTGTCGTAAAGAATTGGTATTGTCCTTTAATAGTTGGTCTCATTTGTGTGAATCCGCATATTAAATCGTCTGTAAAATTCTCAGTTCTCGTTGCAATTATATATGCATAATCAAAAGGAATAGTAGACGTAACTAACCCCAATGATAAAGAGATTGAATAAATGTACTTTTGCATCATTTCATAAGTACATTTCATTTCTGATTCAATAGTGAGATATTTTTGTTCTCCTATATGTACTGGATACATCTGAATTTCACCTTTGGGAAATTTAATTGGTATTAAACCTGAATACCTGTTTCTACCTGTTTGATAAGCAATGGTTCTTATATTGCTAACCCAAAATACTTTTTCGATAGGCAATATAAATCTATAGTAATATTCCTCTTTTTCATTCCATTTTTCATTCATCAATCGAGAAATACTAATGTGATAATTCTGTAATTCCGTGTCTGAGTCACCTAAGTTTAGAGTTCCATTTAATACCCCATTTTGGTCTGGAACTACATACTTTTCCCCATTGTTATTTATTACATAGAATTGACCTAAAAATCCCGAAGAATAGCCTTTAAAGGCTTCTTCTGTTGTTAGCTGAAAATCAAGACGCAATTCTCTATCATTGATAGATAATTGCGCATTTCTATCTGTAAATGGCAATCCGGATAATTTAATATTTTGTTGAAAATTGCTAACAAAGTCAAAAGTTGACGAAAGATCTTTTTCAATGCACATAATATTTTGATTTTGCTAATTGAGAGAATACAAAGTTAGTCATATCCTATAATTAATTAGCTTATTTCATATGGAATATTGATAAATTTTATGGCTGTTGTTTACAAGTCGATTAAATAATCCCTTGCCGATGTAACGTGATGTCATATGGTGTTACATATCGTACAGTTTGTAAATCAATGAATTAAGCATTATATATTCGCAGTCGAAATCATTTTTTGTCTCACCAATTAAAAGTTTCGACACATGAAAAACAGATTCTTTTTGGCAGCCATGACGCTGCTGGTTTCAATGGGGGCATTCGCCCAGGGCAACGGTATCAGTGGAATTACGGAAGCTACCAACATGGTCACTTCGTATTTCGATCCCGGCACCAAACTGATTTACGCCATCGGTGCCGTTATCGGCCTTATCGGAGGCGTGAAGGTCTATTCCAAGTTCTCATCAGGCGATCCGGACACCTCAAAGACTGCCGCCAGCTGGTTCGGTGCGTGTATCTTCCTGATTGTCGCCGCCACCATCTTACGCTCATTCTTCCTGTAATATGGCGGAATTCAATGTCAACAAGGGGATTGGGCGCAGCCCGGAGTTCAAAGGACTCAAGAGCCAGTACCTGTTCATCTTTGCAGGAGGATTGCTCGCGTTGTTCGTAATCTTCGTCGTCATGTATATGGCAGGTATCGACCAGTGGGTCTGCATCGGTTTCGGGGTCGTTTCCGCATCGGTGCTGGTCTGGGTCACTTTCAGGATGAACTCGAAATACGGTGAATGGGGCCTTATGAAACTCCATGCGTTGCGCAGCCATCCCCGCTACATCATCAGCCGGAGAAAGTTCCTCCGGTTGTTTTCTCCAACCATTAAAAACAGAAAAGCATGAAAAACGTAATGAAAACAGCCACGCTGGAAAGCAAGTTCCCGCTGTTGGCCGTGGAGAACGGCTGCATCATCAGCAAGGATGCGGACATCACCATGGCATACCGGGTAGAACTGCCCGAACTGTTCACGCTGACACGTGCCGAGTACGAGTCCATGCACTCCACCTGGGCAAAAGCGGTAAAGGTTTTGCCGAACTACAGCATCGTACACAAGCAGGACTTCTTCATTGAAGAGGGATACAAGCCGGATATCTGCAAGGAAGATCTGAGCTTTCTGAGCCGCAGTTTCGAGCGGCATTTCAACGAGCGGCCGTATTTGCAGCATACCTGTTACCTGTTCCTGACGAAGACCACGAAGGAACACAGCCGGACGACCAGCAGTTTCAATGCACTTACAAGGGGATTCATTATTCCCAAGGAAATGCAGGACAAGGAAACCGTTACCCGGTTCATGGAGTGCTGTGGTCAGTTTGAACGCATCGTGAACGACAGCGGCCTGCTACATATCATCCGCCTGACGGATGAGGAAATCATCGGGAGCAAAAATTCCGCCGGCATCATCGAGAAGTATTTTTCCATGTCGCAGGAAGATGCTACCTGCTTGCAGGATCTGTCACTCGGTGCCGGGGAAATGAAGGTGGGCGACAACTACCTGTGCCTTCATACGCTTTCCGATCCGGAAGACCTGCCGTCGAACGTGTCAACCGACTGCCGGTATGAAAGGCTCTCGACAGACCGGAGCGACTGCCGGCTGTCCTTTGCCGCACCGATAGGGATACTGCTCACCTGCAACCATGTGGTGAACCAGTACCTCTTCATTGATGATTCGGCTGAAATTCTCAGGAAATTCGAGCAGACCGCACGGAACATGCACTCGCTTTCCCGTTACAGCCGTTCCAACCAGATTAACCGCGAATGGATTGAAGAGTACCTGAACGAGGCACACAGCAAGGGGCTGACCTCCATCCGTGCACACTGCAACGTCATGGCCTGGAGCGATGACCGGGAAAAGTTGAAGCGTATCAAAAATGATGTGGGCAGCCAACTGGCGTTGATGGAAGCGAAACCGCGTCACAACACGGTGGACGTGCCGACCCTCTTCTGGGCGGCGATACCCGGCAATGCAGGGGATTTCCCTTCAGAGGAAAGTTTCCACACCTTTATTGAACAGGCCCTGTGCCTGTTCATCGGGGAAACCTCCTATAAGGATTCGCTCTCCCCGTTCGGCATCCGTATGGTAGACCGCCTGACCGGAAAGCCTGTCCATCTGGACATTTCCGACCTGCCCATGAAGAACGGCACCATCACCAACCGTAATAAATTCATCCTCGGACCTTCCGGTAGCGGTAAATCCTTTTTTACCAATCACATGGTACGCCAGTATTACGAGCAGGGAACGCATGTGCTGTTGGTGGATACCGGAAATTCCTATCAGGGACTGTGCAACCTTATCCATGCCAGGACACATGGTGAGGACGGAATTTATTTCACCTATGAGGAAAATAATCCGATAGCTTTCAACCCCTTCTATGTGGAGGACGGGATTTTCGACATCGAGAAGAAAGAATCCATCAAGACGCTTATCCTCACTTTGTGGAAGCGTGATGACGAACCGCCTACACGTGCCGAGGAGGTGGCATTGTCCAATGCGGTCAATCTCTTTTTGGAGAAGATCCGCAGGGACAGCGGCCTGAAACCGTCTTTCAATACTTTCTATGAGTTTATCCGTGACGAATATCAGGATATCCTGGAAAAGAAACGCACCCGTGAGAAGGATTTTGACGTATGGGGATTCCTCAATGTACTGGAGCCCTACTACAAAGGTGGCGAGTATGACTATCTGCTCAACTCCGACAAGCAGCTTGATTTACAGAGTAAACGCTTCATAGTCTTTGAGTTGGACAATATCAAGGATAATAAAGTACTCTTCCCAATCGTCACCATTATCATCATGGAAACCTTCATCAACAAAATGAGAAAACTGAAGGGAATTCGCAAGATGATATTACTGGAAGAGGCATGGAAAGCCATCAGCAAAGAAGGTATGGCAGAATATTTAAAGTACCTCTTCAAGACCGTTAGAAAATTCTTCGGCGAGGCCGTGGTCGTGACCCAGGAAGTGGAGGATATCATTTCTTCTCCCATTGTCAAGGGAACCATCATCAATAACAGCGATTGCAAGATTCTGCTTGACCAGCGCAAGTACATGAACAAGTTTGATGAGATTCAGACCTTGCTCGGCTTGACCGACAAGGAGCGTGCGCAGATACTTTCCATCAATATGTCCAACAATCCGTCCAGAAAGTACAAGGAAGTCTGGATTGGTCTGGGCGGTACGCAATCGGCGGTCTATGCCACGGAAGTCTCACTTGAAGAGTACGTATGCTACACCACCGAGGAGACCGAAAAACTTGAGCTGATGCGGCTTACGGAAAAGCTGGGCGGCAACATAGAGCTTGCTATCAAGCAGTTGGCCGAAAACAAAAGAGGGAAATAAGATTTTTATAAACCTATTTAAAGGCAACATGTATGCATGAAAGATTTGAACCAGATGAAAAGTGGCTCAGGGAAGTGACTGATTGCCTCTATTGGTCTCTGATGTATGACTGGGATATTCCCAAGCACATCCGGGATCACTATGGATTGACGGAGGATTACCGGCTGTATCATCAGCTCAGTGCCATGAAGAATGATGAATACAGGCAGAAAAGGCTGCTTGGTGAGATTCCGGATGTGCTGGAAATAGATGCGAGGCTGACACACCGCGCTGAAGAACTATTTGAAAGGCTCTGTCCCCGTCCCCCTGTCGAATATCTCGACAAGCTGAATACCGAATTGGAGAGATTGGGGCAGATAGCCGCTATACCGGAATCCGTTCATGATATCCTTCATGTCCATCCGGGATTTCTTGCCAAATATGGCATAGACAAGAAGGCTTCCGCCACGGAACGTTCATGTCAGGCTGAAAAAGCATACCGGGAACTGGATGCCCGGTTTGTCAGGATGACCGGACGCAGGCCGTATGCTGACGAACTCTTTGCCACTATCAGAAGCAAGAGGGAGGATTCCCGAATAGAGAACCGCACGAGACAGGCGCAACGGGCCATCCTACGGAATCCGCCGACCAAGGGGCGGAAATTCGGAATCTGATATTCAACAGGATTATTCACTATAAAAACAAGAACATCATGAAAAAGAAAATTCTCATGCTGTGCATGGGCTGCTTCCTTGCCAGCTTCACAGCACAAGCCCAATGGGTCGTGAGCGATCCGGGAAATCTGGCACAGGGCATCATCAATGCCGCCAAGAACATTGTTCATACGTCTTCCACGGCGAACAATATGCTCAACAATTTTCAGGAAACCGTGAAAATCTACAAGCAGGGCAAGGAGTATTATGACGGATTGCGCAAGGTCAAGAACCTTGTCCGGGATGCCCGCAAGGTCCAGCAGACCATCCTGATGGTGGGAGATATCACGGACATCTATGTCACCAACTTCGAGCGTATGCTCAGCGACCCGTATTTTACACCGGAAGAACTGAGTGCCATTGCCCTTGGATACACCAAACTGCTGGAAGAAAGTGCCCATCTGCTGAATGATCTGAAGACGGTGGTCAACGAGAACGGGCTTTCCATGAACGACAAGGAAAGGATGGACATCATTGACCGCTGCTACAACGACATGCTGCAAAACCGCAGCCTGGTGCAGTATTATACCAACAAGAATATCGGGGTGTCCTACCTGCGTGCCAAGAAACGGAACGACCTGGACCGTGTAATGGCTCTCTACGGTTCACCGAACGAACGTTATTGGTAATCCTCATTCCGAATGCTTATGGTATTGTTGGCTGCAAATTTTGACAACCTGCATCAGATTTTACAGAATCTGTATGTGGAAATGATGCCGCTCTGCTCACAGATGACCGGTGTCGCCCGAGGGCTTGCCGGGCTGGGTGCTCTTTTCTATGTGGCATATCGTGTATGGCAGGCTCTGGCCCGTGCCGAACCCGTGGATGTCTTTCCGCTTCTTCGTCCGTTCGCTCTGGGACTCTGTATCATGTTCTTTCCGACACTTGTACTGGGTACGCTGAACAGCATCCTGTCACCGGTCGTGAAAGGCACGCATACGATTCTCGAAAGCCAGACCTTTGACATGAACGAGTACCGGGCACAGAAGGACAAGCTGGAGATGGAGGCTATGAAACGGAATCCCGAGACTGCCTATCTGGTGGACAAGGAGGCTTTTGACAACAAACTGGACGAACTGGGCGCATTGGATGCGATAGAGGCCTGCGGAATGTATGTGGACCGTGCCATGTATAACATGAAAAAGTCTGTACAGGATTTTTTCCGGGAACTGTTGGAACTCCTTTTCAATGCTGCGGCACTGGTCATTGATACGCTGAGGACATTCTTCCTGATCGTCCTTTCGATACTCGGTCCCGTTTCCTTTGCCCTTTCCTGCTGGGACGGGTTCCAGGCATCTCTCAGCCAGTGGTTTGTCCGCTACATCAGCATCTACCTTTGGCTTCCTGTCAGCGACCTGTTCAGCAGTGTGCTGGCGAGAATCCAGGTGCTGATGCTACAAAGGGACATCGAGCAGCTTTCCGATCCGGACTTCATCCCTGACAGTTCAAACGCAGTTTACATCACGTTTCTGATAATCGGCATTATCGGGTATTTCACCATCCCGACCGTATCCAACTGGATTGTGCAGGCCGGAGGCGGTGCGGGCAATTATGGAAAGAACGTGAATCAGGCGGCATCCAAGACCGGCTCTGTGGTGGCAGGAAGTGCCGGAGCGGCGGTGGGAAACATTGCCGGAAGGCTGGTCAAGTGAATTTAGGCAATAACAGTATAAAACATTTACAGAATGGAATTCAAATCATTGAAGAATATCGAGACAAGTTTCAGACACCTCCGCCTGTTCGGAATCATCTATCTGTGTGTCTGTACGCTTCTTGTGGGATTTTCAGTATGGAAGGCTTACAGCTTTGCGGAAGCGCAACGGGAGAAGATCTATGTTCTGGATGAGGGAAAGTCGTTGATGCTGGCCCTTTCACAAGACTTGGAACAGAACCGCCCGGTGGAAGCGAGGGAACATGTCAGGAGGTTTCATGAACTGTTCTTTACGCTGTCTCCCGACAAAAGCGCGATTGAGGGTAATATCCAACGGGCGATGTTCCTCTGCGACCGTTCTGCCTATGCCCATTATGTGGATCTGGCAGAGCAGGGATATTACAACCGGATCATTTCGGGAAACATGAGCCAGCGGATTGGGATTGACAGTGTCAGGTGCGATTTCAATACCTATCCGTATGAGGTCGTGACCTATGCGAAACTCTCCATTATCAGGGAGAAGAGTGTGACCGAACGCAGCCTTGTCACACGTGGCAGGCTGCTGAACTCCACCCGCAGCGACAATAATCCGCACGGTTTCATCCTTGAAGCCTTCCGTGTGGTGGAGAACAGGGATATCAGAGTGTATGACCGTTAAAATTTCGAATGTATGAAACAGATGTTTGTAAGAATCAAGGAAACCATTGCAGAAAAGCTTCGGGGTTTGTGTGCCGGGCTTTCTCCGGAAAAGAGAATGTTGGCAGTCATCGTGCCGGCTGTCCTGTTTGCTCTCGGAAATTTCTATCTGATTTTCCGTGCCATCTATGACATCGGGCGGGAAGATGTCCAGCGGGACATCATTGAGATAGCCCCGTTGGACATTCCGGATATCGTTCCTGCCGATACAATTCCGGATGAAAAAATGCAGGAAATGGAAGATTTCTTTAACCAATTCAATCAGGAAGAAAATGAGTAATAATGCAGACAAATTGAGACAGAGGCTGGAAATCAGGAAATATCTGGTTTTTGCAGGAATGTTCCTTCTCTTCCTTGGTGCGATGTGGTTCATCTTCGCACCGTCTGAAGAGGACAGACGAAAGGAGGGAAAAAATGCGGGCTTCAATACCGAACTGCCTGACCCGAGGGGAGCCGGCATAGAGGGAGACAAGATCGCTGCCTACGAACAGGCGGACATGAAGCGCAAACAGGCAGAAAAAATGCGCACGCTGGGAGACTTCTCCGGCATTTCGGACGAGAACTCCGGAACTCGCGTACAGCTGTCACCGGATGCGGATGACAAGGAAAGCAGCTTGCATGAAACCGGCCGAAGGGAGGAAGCCCGTTTTTCATCCGTTTCAGCCTACAATGACATCAACAGGACCCTCGGCAATTTTTACGAGTCACCGCAGGAAGACCCGGAAAAGGAGGCCTTGAAAGTCGAGGTGGAACAGCTGAAGCAGGCGGCTGCCGCACAGAATGCACAGCCGGGCTATGAGGAACAGGTGGCACTTTTGGAAAAGTCCTACGAGCTCGCGGCCAAGTACATGCCGGGCAATGGCGGCAAAAACAAGAAAAACCATCCGGATGATGGAGAAAGAGGACGGGATGGAAACATGAAAGCCGTTCCCGTCGGGCTGGTTTCCACACCCGTAGTATCATCGTTGCCGCAACCGGTCCGGGATTCCGTGTCATTAACGGGAAGGACATTGGCGGAAAGATTCCATACCCCGATTGGCCACAGGGATAAAAAAGACGTGAGGAATACCATACGGGCCTGCATCCACGGGAACCAGACTGTAATCAGCGGTCAGGGTGTGAAGATGAGACTGCAAGAACCGATGCGTGTAGGAAAGCATGTCCTTCCCAAAAACTCCTTGCTCATCGGAGAAGGGCGCATACAGGGAGAAAGGCTTCACGTCAATATCCTTCAGGTGGAATATGGCGGTACCATCATCCCCGTGAAACTTGCCGTGTATGACAATGACGGACAGGAAGGTATCTTCATTCCGGGGTCCATGGAAGCAAACGCTGTCAAGGAGGTTGCCGCCAATCTGGGGCAGAATCTCGGCACGAGCATCTCCATCACCAACCAGTCTGCAGGCGACCAGCTACTTTCCGAACTCGGGAAGGGTGCCATACAGGGTGTCTCGCAGTACATCTCCCGGAAGATGCGTGAAGAGAAGGTGCATCTCAAATCCGGCTATACCCTGATGCTTTATCAGAATGACAATCAATGACAACCCATTAAAATTCAATCAACATGAAAAAGTTATTTGTAATGCTTGCCCTTGCAGGGGGCACCATGGGCGCATTTGCCCAGACTGAAACCGACAGTGCAGCGGTGGTAAACAAAGGAATCACACCGGTCAAGGAAGTGTATCCCCAAAAAGAGGAAGACGGGGACCTCTATCACGGGCTGACCCGGAAACTGACTTTCGACCGGATGATACCGCCGTACGGTCTGGAAGTGACTTACGACAAGACTACGCACATCATCTTCCCGTCTTCGGTGCGTTATGTGGACCTCGGATCGCCGAACCTCATTGCAGGCAAGGCGGACGGTGCGGAAAATGTCATCCGTGTAAAGGCTACCGTAAAGAATTTCCGTGAGGAGACCAACATGTCCGTGATAACCGAAAGCGGAAGTTTCTATACATTCAATGTAAAGTATGCGGAAGAACCGTTGTTGCTGAACATCGAGATGAAGGATTTCATCCATGACGGCAGCGAAGTGAACCGTCCCAACAACGCCCTTGACATTTACCTGAAGGAACTCGGCAGCGAGTCTCCGAAACTGGTATATCTCATTTCGAAGTCCGTCCATAAGGACAACAAAAGGCACATCAAGCATATCGGGAGCAAGGCGTTCGGCATCCAGTATCTGCTGCGCGGTCTTTACACCCATAACGGGCTGCTGTACTTTCATACACAAATCAGGAACCGGTCCAACGTACCTTATGAAGTGGATTTCGTGACATTCAAGATTGTGGACAAGAAGGTGATGAAACGTACCGCCATCCAGGAGCAGGTGATATTTCCTTTGCGTGCTTACGACTATGTAACAACTGTCGCAGGGAAAAAGGAAGGGCGCACCGTTTTCGTCCTGGACAAATTCACCATTCCCTCGGACAAGGTGCTGGTGGTGGAAATGCACGAGAAAAGCGGTGGAAGACACCAGACCTTCACCGTGGAAAGTGAAGATATCGTGAGAGCCAGAGTTATCAACGAACTTAAAGTAAAGTAGTCATGAAGAAGTATCTGTTCCTATTCGTTACAGCCGTGTCGCTTGCCCTGTTCCCGGGGCGGGCACATGCCCAGCGGTATCTGCCCGGAATGAAGGGCGTGGAACTGCGCGGAGGATTTGCGAACGGCTCGAAATCCCCCTTGAATCATTATGCCGGATTTGCCGTTTCAGGATATACCAAAAGAGCCGACCGCTGGGTCATCGGTGCCGAGTATCTGATGAAGAATTACGGGTACCGGAACGTGAATGTGCCCTGCGCACAGTTCACGGCAGAAGGCGGCTATTACCTGGAATTCCTGTCGGATCCGTCCAGGACGGTCTTTCTCTCCATCGGCGGTTCCGCACTGGCCGGCTATGAAACCGTAAATTGGGGAGACAGGATGCTGTTTGACGGTTCAACGCTGCTCGCCAAGGATGCGTTTGTCTATGGCGGTGCGATAACCCTGGAGCTTGAGACTTACCTGACAGACCGCATTGTCCTGCTTGCCAATATCCGGGAACGTGCCTTGTGGGGAAGTTCCCTGGATCTGTTTACAACCCAATTCGGATTGGGAATCAAATTCATTATCCATTAAAACTGTACCATCTATGACTATAGAAGAGATAAAAGCTATCCCTATCGCCGCTTTTCTGGCAAGGATGGGATATGAACCGGCAAGAAGACGGGGTGACGAATACTGGTATCTGGCTCCGTATCGGGAGGAACGCACCGCCTCGTTTCAGGTGAATGTACGAAAGGAAATCTGGCATGACTTCGGCACCGGGCAGGGAGGTGACATATTCAACCTTGCCGGGGAGTTTATCGGCAACGGGGATTTCAAGGCGCAGGCCAGGTTCATCACAGAGACATGGGGCGGTCTCGCTCCCGAGCACAAGACCGTTTCCCGCACTGATGGGAGTGACAGGGAGGATCTCCTCAAGAAGGAGAGTTTCACGAATGTACGCTTCGGGCCTCTATACAACAGAGTCCTGCTCCGATATCTGGCAGAACGCGGCATTAGCAGCGATGTGGCTGTACCGAACTGTCGGGAAGTCAGATATACCTTGCACGGGAAACGGTATTTCGCCATCGGATTCAGAAATGTCAGCGACGGATACGAGTTGCGCAACCGTTTTTTCAAGGCCAGCCTGTCACCTAAGGACATTTCACTGATGGATAACGGTTCGGACACATGCAACCTCTTCGAGGGGTTTATTGACTGCCTTTCGTGGCTGGAACTCGGTCTGGGATATGGAGACGATTATCTTGTGTTGAACTCAGTGTCATTGCTGGAACGCTCGTTCCCTATTCTTGACAGGTACGAGAGGATCAACTGTTATCTGGACCGGGATGAAGCCGGACGGCGTACGCTGGAGGCGCTCCGTAAACGCTATGCGGATAAACTGGTGGATTGCTCCTCTTTGTACAAAGGTTACAAGGACCTGAACGAATACCTGCAACACAAGTTCCTGTAAGTATCGAATAAAATATAACGTATTAAAATCTGATAGAATATGAATGCAATGAATAAAAAAAGAGGATTGGCCGGAATGGTGGCAGTCTTGTTCCTAGGTCTGGCGGTTTTGCTGTTATCCGCCTGTTCTGATGAAATGGAAGTACAGCAGTCTTATCCGTTCAAGGTGGAGACCCTGCCGGTTCCCACAAGTATTGTGAAAGGCGAGACGGTGGAAATACGCTGTGAACTCAAACGTGAAGGACATTTTTCCGATGCACGCTACACCATCCGCTATTTCCAGCCGGACGGCAAGGGCACGCTCCGCACGGATGACGGGATGGTGCTGTTGCCCAATGACCGCTATCCCCTTGACAGGGAAGTGTTCAGGTTATACTACACTTCTGAATGCGAGGATCAGCAGACAATCGACATCTATTTCGAGGACAACAGCGAGCCGGCACAGTTTTGCAGGCTGACCTTTGACTTCAACAACGAAACAGAGAAAAAGGATACCATCATACCTATAGGTCCTATAATACCTATAGAACCAATAGGCCCTATAGTACCTATTGGAGGTAAACAACTGCCTGTTACAATAAACAGCCACTAAACCGGTCCTGCCTATGATGAAGTTAAAAGCAATATGGTTTGCGGTACTTTCCGCCACGGTCTTTTTTCCAGGTATGCCTTCAAGGGCGGAGAATCCGGTAAAGGCAAGTCCGGACAAGTTCAGTCTTGCGGTCGAGTGTGTCAAGCGATTCGAGGGCTGGCATGGAGAAAAAAAGCATTGGCCTTATATCGGGTGGGGTCACAAAGTTCTTCCCGGGGAGAAGTTTACCAACGGTATTACAAAAGCACAGGGTGATTCCATTCTGAGGGAAGACCTCCGTAAGCTGTGCCGCATGTTCAGTTATCTGGGGCGTGATTCTTTATTGGCAGCAGTCCTTTCATATAATGTCGGGCCCTACAGATTAAAAGGCTATGGGAAAAGACCGAAAAGCCGTCTGTTGAAGAAGCTGGAGTCGGGAGACCGTAATATTTACAAGGAATATGTCTCTTTCAGGTGCTATAAAGGGAAAGTGGTTCCGAGCATCGAACGGAGAAGGAAGGTAGAATTTATGCTGCTTTTTGAAGAGTAAATGAAAAAAGGGAGAATCTTTCAGTTGTTATCACTGTCAGGTTCTCCCTTATTTCTTTGGCTTGAGAAGCTTGCATGTCAGTTTATCGGAACGGCATCCTGTACTTCCACCTCTTCAGAGAGACGGGAAAGCAGGAGTTCCGCCATGGCTCCGTTCTGCGGAATGAGAGCCGGAAAGTCTGTCTTTCCAGGCTTATATATTTCAGTGGCTACGTTGTACAAATCCCATGCAGTAATTTGTTCCTTGCTCATGGCCAGTTTCAGCACCTCTTCCGTGAAGATGGAAATCTGGCTCTGGTTCAGCGGGTAGGTTTCCACAGTGGATGACAGGTTTCTGTCCGAACTGTCATGGGAGACGCGCAAGGCTGTCAGCAGGCCGATGTACAGGTAGATTTCTTCCATCGGGACGATCCGGCGTTTCAACCGCTGAATCCTTGCAATGTCCTCGTTCATGTTCACTTTGAAATTGGCCAGCCAGCCGTCCACGGTTTCGAAGAGCGCATCGGTTGTCACCTTTTTTTTCCCGTAATTGCAGATGCTCCGCTGCGGTGAGAGGATGCACTGGTTATGGCATATCTTCACGCAAGGGCCTATGGCTGCCTGTATGCCGTCCTGATGGTAGGCAACAACCAGTGTAGTCGTCAGTTCGTCTGTCTCCCAATCCTTGATCCGGATAGTAGCGAAGATACGGCGCAGGATATGGGCTTCCACGGCTTTTTCACCATGTGTCTGTTCTACCTGCGGGAGGATGCTCACTCCCGGCTGTGTCTTGTTTCTGTTCTGGGCAGCAAAGATTTCTTCCACCTCATAATCGAGATTGTATTTCTCACAGATGTCCATCATGCGGCGTATGACCTGGTAATGGTAGATGCCCTGCACCGGGTTATTGTAGATGTCATTTTCTTTATAGGTACGTTGGAGTGTCTCGAAGTTCATCACTTCAATTCCGTTTTTTTGGAAGTCAAACTGCTGTTGTCTTTCCATTACTGCCAATGTCGTTTCCATATTGAATTGAATTTTATAAAGTTAATACTGTTGTTTGCCTCTCATCAGGTGTGTATCTGCCATCCATGGAACGGCTGTAGTGTCACGGCAAAAGAACGGTCCGGGATTCCGTGATAGAGCAGGCCGCCTACGATGCCTGTCCTTCCGTCGGGATAGCGTTGGGTGAAGCCGAACGAGTACGGGGCATGGTCATAGTAGAGTGAGATTTCGCTGGGATAGTCAGGATTTTCCTCCCAGCTCTTCAACCGTTCCAGGCATTTCTGGAGTGAGGTGTCACCGATGGATTCGGCATAACGCTTTACATTCTCGAAATGTTCTTGATTCAGGATTTTCATGATTCATTGTATTTATCTGTTAAACACGTCCGGCTCCGGGAGCCGGTATTTTTATTTCTCACCTGCCTGACTGTCCCGTGGCAGTACCCGCAAGGTTTGGCGAAAGAAAATACCGCAGCCGTCAGGCGAGGATGATTTTCTTTCAGCCAACCCCGCAGGGGCCTGACCTTGGCCGGGTACACCGGACACGGGACTACCTTTGCAGGGTGGGAAATAAAATACACGGTAGTGTGCTTTGCATGGACTATGGCGATTCTCTTCCTGATTTGTTCGCCATTGCCGGACAAAAGATGTATTTTTGCAATTTCTAATTTCAGAATCATGGAAAACTATATAAAGAAAGCGGCGGATGCTTTTCTTGTGGAGCGTCCGTACGGTATGCGTGTGGATTACAGGAAGAAAGGTTTTGTCCTGTTTAACCGCAACCTCAATGTGTTGGGAAATGCGGAACAGGCCCGTCTGGAGGAACTGCCTCTGGAGCTGTTCAATGTGGAGGAAATACCATTAGCGGGTGAAATTGTGGAAGAACACGCCGGATTTACCGATGTGTTCTTCTATACCGATTTGACCAATCCTTATGCCGGAAATGTGCTGAGCCTGCAAAAACTGAAAGCCTATAACCAGTTTATGTTCCCACTGGCAATGGTGCTGAATCGTGAGTTGTAATGTATTATTTATTGAGATAGCAGATACAAAATCAATATAAACTTCTCTTTTATATATGCATAGTTTATTCCCCGAATTTGAACGAATTGATCAGAATACACTTTTTGTTATAGGTAATGGGTTTGATCTCGCCAGTGGTATCAAATCAAGTTATTATGATTTCAAGCAATGGCTGATATTGAATAAAAGAGATCAGCTAATCAACCTTATGGACATTTTTTTCAGTAATCAACGAGAGATATGGGGGGATATTGAAAAAGCGCTTGGTGAATATGATGAGGATAGTATTCTTGAGTTCTGCAAGCCGGATGAAGAATTTGATTATGATCATCCTACACGTTCGGTTGCAGCAATAGAAGATTCTCCTGATTGGATATTTAGGCCTGTATTGGATGAATTTATTGAGGCTTTTACCGAATGGGTGAATAGTATTGATATAACTGTAGCAGATAAAGTCCTCGATTTACCATCATATAGTAAATATCTGACATTCAACTATACAGAAACTTTAGAAAAAATATATGGGATTCCACAATTAAATATTTTACACATCCATGGTTCTCGTCTTTCTGAAAATAATTATATCATTGGGCATGATAATCCAAGAGATACGGATGAGGTATATAATGATGAAGGGGAGTATATTTTTGTTCAAGATACGTGGAGTAAAATAATAGCATGGATGAATGAGCTTGTGAAGAATTGTAAATATATCATAAATGCAAATCAGGATTTTTTCAAGGGGTTGTCTAATATAGAACGAGTTGTTGTTTATGGTCATTCATTTTATGAAATTGATTGGCCTTATATGAGCGAGATTGTTAAACAAATTGGGAAAGACAAGCCCTGGATAATATCATATCATGAAAATAAAGATTTGATTCAAATAGACTCTTTTATAAAGGCACATGAATTGAAAAAGGTTACAAAATTCTTGTGGTAAATCAAGAGGCTGCGTCGGTTAAATAATCTAAATGACACAGCCTCTTATTTTATAATACAATTTCATCTGTAATCTCATTCCCTGTTATCTCGCTTTTTAGAAAGGAGAATAGCCACTGGAAAAAGAACGGAGCATGGTCTGTTCCCAGCTGTGAGCTTTCTCCGTTCCGTGTAGCGCATATGGCAAACCGTCCCAGTCCGAAACTTTCCGGTGGCGGTACGATGTGGAATGACAGGTTTTCCGTACCGTTGATGTGAATACCTCCACGATAGGTATAGAAAGTTTTTGCGGTTCTCCTGTCCGTGTCAATGTTCACACGGCTGTAGCCGTAGCGTTTCAGTTCTTGTATGATTTCCTTCTTTTTCATGGTTGTTGCAGTTGGTTTGATTTGAATGGTTCATGTATTTTATCGCCTTCATCTTTTGGGATATACTTTGCTCTGATACCCAGACCCGGTATGCCCGGCTGTATTCCTCTCGTTCCTGTTCTAAAAGGTTTTCCGTTTCAGGCGTATAGCCAAGGAACTCGATATAGCCTCCATTATACCCCGTCAGTCGGCACTGTATGCCGGCTTCCGAGAGTTTGTCCATCCGTTTCTGTGCGTTTCTGGCACTGGAATACTGCTTCGGCCAGAAATAGTGTTCTCCCGTAGAGCCGTAGGCATCCTCTCCGAGAATCAGTTTTCCGGAAAACCTGAGGCTGGCAATGAAGTCAAAGCGTGCTTTGCCCAATGCCTGCCGCAGAGCCTTGTGTGCCGGACCTTCCGGATGCTTGAACGCTTGCGGTTTGTCTTGGCTCTTGAGTCCGGGCAGTTCCACTTTGTACGGCTGTCTGCAACTGCCTATCCCTAACGTGAGGTAGAAGTTGGTGTGGAAATAATCGGTCATCGGGTCGCTGTCATCGAAGTTGTACGACATGACGAAGTCGCAGACATTCTGCATGACCTCTTTGGCCCGGTCTATCAGGGTCTTGTCGGACGAGATGTTGTAGTGGTTGACATCTCCCTGGACCTTTCCGGATTCTTTGGTGAATGCCTCGAAATCCGCTTTCATCAGCCGGATGTGGATGGAGTGGTAATTCTCGCGCCTGACCGAGAACCTGTATCCCGGATAGGTATCCTTGAGCCATGCACGTACCGGTTCCACAATCTCCGGTGCGTGCTGTCCCTTGTAATTGCGGCCTTTCCAGCGGTATTCATTGTATACATATTCGGTGTATTCTTTTGCTGTGGCTCCCGAATGGTCATATTCATATCCGGTTGAAGTCGCAGATATATCCGGTTTGTCTTTCCAAATGTCGAAGAGCCTTTCAAACTCGGTATTCACCCGTTGCATGATTGCAGTGTCACCACCCTTGTCCGGGTGGTGCTGCAATGCCAGCCGGCGGTATTCTTTCTTCAAGTCCGCCAGCGAATGTATGTTCTGAAAATAGGTCATGGCTGTTGTCTGTTATGCCCCTGCGAGGCGGTTGATGACATATTCCTTGTGGTCGAGGTCGAATTCCTGTTCCTGTTTCTGAAGCGTCGTCCGTCATATATCGAGACGGCCCGCTCCACCAGAAGCCTGCGGCTGTCTTCCGAAAGTTCCAGATAGAACCGTTCCGCTGCACCGAATGTGCCCTTGTCCGTCGCCACGCACCATTTTTCCCAAAAATGCGGATACATGTTGCCATATACGGCTTTGCATTCTTCCTCACTCCAGGCGTTCCACATATAGAAGAAGAAACTGGAGACTGCGTTTTCTGCCTGTAAATACATATCCTGCTCTTTTAAGATTTGACATGACGGGGTGTTTCCAATTCCAATTTCGCGGCTTCGTATATTTCACGGAGCCAGTCGATGTTGCTTGCACCGAGTTCAAACGGTCCGTAGCATTCCACTTCGTCACCGCTTTCTTTCTCTTCGGCAATGACGGTCAGGCTGCTTGCCGTTATCCGGACACCCGTGACCCGGCATTCATACGGGTCTCCGTTTTTCCCGAACCAGACTATCCATACCGGATCATCTTCCCTGTCCGTAAAGGCCAGTTCCGTCAGTGAGTACGCCTGAAGCAACTGCCGTATCGCTTCAATGATGTCATTGCGCAGTTCCTCAATCCGGTCGCTGAAATCCATTGCGGTGTATTTCACCCGGGCTTTCCTGCCTGTTTCCTTGATTGAGAGTATCAGCGATTCGGGATGGATGCCGAAGTTCCATTCCGTCACCTCTTCCTCATTACATGTCGTGTGGATATTGCCACCCAATACCAGACCGCAGTCTTCCTCTACCACTCTTTTTGCTTCTTCGCAGCTTCCTGCCGCTACCGTGTAAGTACCCTCGAAGGCGTATCTTACTCTTACTTTGTATTTTGCCATAATTCCTATAATTTGGTTGTTGATATTATATGTTTGATTGCTGTTCCTTCTTCCCGTACTAAGTGACAAGGCTTATCCTCTCACCGAAGAAAGATTCGTCCACTCCATACACATGTCCGATGGAATAGTCATACTTGTTCCGTTCCTCGTCCAGACGGAGACGGAAACCATGGTAGCCGTTGATTTCCAGTTTCAACCTGACATCCTGTTTCAACTCCATTTCAAGCAGGCTTCCACCGCCGTAAGCGGAACTGAAAAGCCCGCAGTAGTTGCCTTTGGGAATGACAACTTCACCCGGTGAGAATCTGGATTCGTACAGTTCTTTCAGATTTACCCTGCCGGTATAGGTCAACAGGTTGGCACCGCAACAGGAGTTGATTAGTTCCTGGTAGAATTGTTCATAGGATACCTGTTCCTTGCCGTTCCTTCCTTTGCAGTTCGGGAAGCGTCCGTAAACCTTGCAGCCATGCTCCGTCAGGAGCTTCTTCACGCTTGCCGGATTGAGGTTCAGTGCGTCGACCATATCCCCAAAGTAGCTTTCTTCATATCGGTAGCCGCCCTGTGACTCAAACCAGTCGGAGTTGATGCAGTCATAATTGGAAAGCATCTCCACACGGACAGGGATGTCATCCGTATTCTTTATCAGCTCCGCAAGGACATCCGAATCGTTGCGACCGTATATCTCATCGCGTATTTCATCTTCGTGTTCTTCAAAGAAAGCTTCTACCGTCTTTTCATCAACATGGAAGCATACGGTACATTCCGTCTTCAGTCTTGTGATGATTTCACGAACTGCTTCCCATTCGCTATCGCTGTACCATTCATCTGCCTTTTCCCACAATTTTTCTTGGCTTTTACTTGCAAGGCATTCATGGATCAGGTCGAGACGATTGTCAAGGTTGTCGTTGTAATCTGTCCACACCAGCGTGTAGGATTCGTCCATGAGGGACTTGACGAGTTCCATTGTCAGTTTTTTCTGTTCTTTCATTTTCGTTACCTGTGTACGGCAGGATTCTGTTTCCCGTACATGTGGTTATAAATGCAGAGAGCGACCTTACGGCCGCTCCCTTGTTATCCGTTCTCTTTCATGAATTTTTCGTATTTCTCTTTTTCCATGTTGTCCTCCTTTCAGTTTAATAATTCAGTTTCTTTCCCGTTGTCTTTTGCGGCCAGGACACCGAAGGGCAAGTCCAGTATCCTGTGGCTGAAACACATCGTGGAGTTGTAGTCCGTACGTTGCCAGAGCGTAAAGCGGTCTTCGGCGAACGACCACCTGAAATAGCCTGACAGGGAGCCGAACCGGGGGTTGACGTTCCTTCTGATGAGGAAACGGTTTACATCCACGATATGTCCAGCCGTCAGTATGATGTTCAGAATCTCGACGAATGCCAGCTGTGAGTACGGGTCAATGGGCATGACAGGTCCTTTGAAGTTGATTTCCATATTTTTTCCATTTAATTGTAATTATCATCAAATATCTCGTAACGGAAGGGAAGCATGTCGCAATAGCTGCTTGATATGCCTGTATATATCAGCGTATCTTCTGCCAAGTCAGCAGTGTCCTCTTCCTTCTCGACAACGGCATCTCCGTACAGGTCATGATAGTGCGAGACAATCATGTGTGGATCATCCGTACTGATGTCATAGCCGTAATTCCTGCTCCAGGCCATGAAGAATTCGGTTTCTTCCTCTTCAAGCCTTTCAAGGGCATCCCTGATTTCGAAGAAGTTTGGGCAGAGCCATTCACGGCTGACCAGTATGTCAGGGATGTTCTCCCATTTGGGATACCTATATTGCGGTTCTTCCTCTCCGGGGAACAGGTCTGAGCAGGCACACAGGAATTCACCCATGTCACTGTAGTCTGACATGTGCAGCCAGTAGTCCCTGTAATTCTTTATGTCAATGAGATGCTGTGTTGTCACGGCAATCTCTGCATTGTTTAGATTCATATCCTTTTCATTATTATGTATGCGAATGCCGGGGATTCCATTCCACCGACTTCGAGAAGGTGCCGTGTCCCGGCTGTGCAGGGTTTTTCGGGAAAATACCGCAGCCGTGGCGAGGATGATTTTCCCGAAAACCGCTTGCGGCATGACCTTGCACGGCCAAGGAAGACACGGACTACCTTTGTCGGTGGGAATGGAACTCCCGGTTCTTTTCATACGGTTCATATTCAGTTTGCTATTCGCTGGCTTCCCCAGCTGATGTGTATTTTGCCTTCATGGTCCTGCGTGCGGACAAGCAGGCTGTCGATGACGGACATCGTAATGTCGAACTCCTCGAATATCTCGGACTGTTCCTTGACTTCTCCTGTTTTGATAAACTCGTTCAGCCGTTCCTTGGTCAGTATCAGTGCCATCAGGTTCTGTTCGACCGAGTCCTCATAGGTGACATAATGAACGTCCTTCATTTCTTTGGAATCGAGGCGGATGAACCGGAAGTAGAACTGTTCCATGCGGGGAATGTTCCATTGCAGGGATTCCAGTATCACCTGATTGCAGGCAGGTATGTTCACCGAGCTGCTCAGGCTTTGCTGTGTGCATATCAATATGCCGTTGATGGTAGAGTCGAATTCCGTCACGATGTTTTGCCTCCTTTTGAATGCCACGTCTCCCTTGACCACAAATACCGGGCGGTCGGGAAAGCATTTGCGGAGATGGTTCTCGTAAAGGTCGAATGCGGCTATCGACGTGCAGCCGACAGCCACTTTTCCGGGTATCTTCCGCACCAGTTTCTCTATGTACTTTGTCTTGTTCGGAATCCCGTCTCCGGAGTAACCCTCTATCAGATGTGGGACGGAACAGGCCTTGATAAGCAGTTTGATCTGTCGCATGAGCCGGAGTCCGGCATCCTTCTTCGCATCACCCGTACTGTTGTAATACAGCTCACAGATACGGCAGAATTCCTCGATGATGACACGGTAAACCTCACGCTCTCCGTCCGACGGACTGACGGTATGGGTCTGTATCTTGTATTTTTCTCCTGCGAAATCCCTGAACTTGCGTGTGATGACCGTCTTGCCGATAAGTTCTGACAATTCCTCCTTGTTATAGACATCCTGGTTCTGCTTCTCGATGCCGAATACGGTGGCTTTTCCGGGACAGTGGCAGGCACGGAAGAGGACGTGCCCCCTGAAGGCCGGGAATGGACTGCCGTAATCCGTATTGTTCTCTTCCTCTATCTCACGTTCCTTGTTTTCGTGATAGACCTGCGGGCTCCAGCACACCATGTTCACCGAATTGTTGTAAAGCAGCTCGAACTGGCTGTACAGTTCCGCTATGTTGTTGCGCGTGGTCGTTCCGGTGTCAAGAATCTTATACTTGAGCCTTCTGAATATGCACAGGATGTTTCTTGTGCGCTGTGAAGTCGGATTCGTGATTTCGTCCGACTCGTCGAAAACAAGACACAGTTTCCGGGAAGTTTGTTTCACGTAGCGCACCAGCCCTCTTCGCAGTTTGCCGAGCATGGAGGTTGAAACGACGAGGAACATGCCTTCGGGTACGTTTGTAAGGTCGCTCTCTGCCCGGATGACACGGAACCGTTCCCTGTTTACCGACAGGAACGGAATCCAGGTCATGTTGGTGGCAATGGCCGGTGCAAGGATGATGGCATTCCTTACTTTTCGGAATTTGAGCAGGAATCTGGCCCGGTAATAGACAGCCGCGGTTTTGCCCGATCCCTGCTGCCAGTTCAGCAGGGCATAGCGTTTTTGAAGTACAAGGTTCAGGTCATGCTTTTGCAGGGTTGTGAATTCACATGCCTCGCCGTCCTTGTTGATGAATGTGCTCCGGTCCAGATATTCCTTCAGATTGACGTCTTCTTCCATATCCGCAAACCGGAGGTTCTGCATCTCATACTGTTTCTGCTTCCGGCGTATCAGTCTCTCCGCCGCACGGATCTGAAGCCTGTTCCTTTCCGTTACGGTTTCCGGTACCGGAAGTTCAGCCCTTCCGAGAATGAGATCGTTGATGCTTGCAGCCTTGTGTGTGACTTTGTCAAGCAGACGGGGTGCGTATGGTTTGAGTTTGAAACCGTAGGAGGTCTTCACCAGTGCCACTTCCTTGCGTGGTACTGAATGCTGGGAAGTGATGTACTTGCGGATGATTCCGAGTACCTTGCCTGTGGTCAGTTTTTTACGTTCCCAGTCTTTGACCTGCTGGTTCGTGGCATTTTCCGGTGGTTTTTGGTTGCGGAACTTGGATACAAGTGCCTCTGCCTTCTCAATGTGCCTGTTCAGTACGGCATGGGCTTTCAGCTCATACATATACTTGGAGAGCCTGTATTCGAACGCTTCCAGTTCCTCGCGGTCTATCCGGTTGGTTTCCCGCATGAGGTCAATCCGGATTCTCTGCTTCATCACCCTTGTCTTCCTGACGCGGTCTTTCAACTCTTCCATCGGAATGAACTCGTCCGCATTGTAGGGTTGCATTTCGATGTGGCGTGACCTGCGCAGGAATACCATGACTTTCGTGCTGAAGTTATGTACTCCCATGGAATCGAAAGCATCCGGATTCAGTTTGGTCTGGCCGACAAAGGAAAAACTGCTGTTGATATTGGCAACACGTGTCTTCTCCCAAAATTCACTCTGCATGAATGACACGGGTACGATGACCATCAGGAATCCTGCCGGATTGAGCACGTCGTATGCTTTATCCATATAATATTCCTGTGAAAGTTTACAGTCAAATTTCAGGTTGAATGGCGGGTTGCCGATGATTACGTCAAAACGTTGTTCCGGGCGGTACTGCTGTATGTCGCATTTTTCGATATGGGCTTCCGGATAGAGGTGTCTTGCAACGGTTACAGCTCTGCCGTCTATGTCAAAGCCGTAGCTGTTATGCAGGTTCGGCAGGTGGTTGAAGAAGTTGCCCATTCCACAACACATATCAAGCACCATTTCCGAAGAGGTCGGGGAAAGGACCTCCACCATGCTCCGGCATAGCTCATGAGGGGTGAAAAACTGGCCCATCTCGAATTCTTTCTTGGCTTCCGCATATCTGTGATAGCTGGAAAAATCTGCCTGCTTGAGATTGTGCAGTCCTCCGATACCTGTATAGCAGTTGTAGATGCTCTCCTTCGGAATGAGGTCCTTGCCGGAATCGATGGCAAAAAGGATTTTCTCGTTCACCTCGGCACGCTTGTCCCGGGGAATCTGTTGGGGTATGATGGCATACATGCTTTTACTTTTTGATGGTTAAAAACAGAAACACCCCGCAAGGAAGCCTTACGGGGTGCAGGATTAAACTTCTCATGAATCAATCTTCATTGAGCGTGATTTCGTCCAGATGGAGCCGTCTGTAACAGTTTTCGGCAGCCGGACTGTCTTTGAACCGTATGTCGATGCGTCCGTTCTTGTAGAATTTGATCTGCCGGGCATTGTCCGTGGTAAGACTGTACCACTGTGTGATGTCCACGTTCCGCTCGTCAAGTCCGATAACCATTCCGGTTGAGCCGTTTATCAGGTCATCCGAACCGTAGGCTATACCTTCACAGAAGATGTTCACCTTGTTTCTACAGTCGTATGAGAATTCGTATTCACCGTGATATTCCAGATGGATGCTGTCCCAATATACGATATCAGGAAATGTTATCTTGTCCTTTTTCAGCTCGGGTTTGACCTTGCTCCAACGTGAGGGTCGTACCGTTTTCAGGAAACGGGCCAGCAGTTCCTCCTCGGCAGTTTCCCGGAAACTCTTTCCGCCCAGATGTTCGATGACAGAATCCACATAGGTCTGGTAGACCGGTCTGAATCCCATAGGCAATGTCTGTCCGTCAATTTTCGGGACAGGGACATCCACATTGTAGGTCTTGTTGAAATAGGAAATGATGCGGTTGGCAAAGTTCGCATTGGCATTGTGGCTCTTGTCCACAAGGTCGTTAATGAGGTTGAACGGTTTGAACTCATTGTGCGAATAATCATCCTGCCCGTTGTGGAAATAAAAGTCGCGGATGGAGACCTTGCCGTTGTCCTCGTACTTGAACTGTCTTTCTTTCCGGTACTGTTCCGCATCCTCCTTGAAGATGGCATACCACTTTTCTATCTGGTTGAGTGTCTTGTACAGAAGATCCTGCTGTGACTGGCAATAGAGCCTGTCCTGTTCGGTAATCTTTTCCTCGTTTCTTACTTGTACGCTCAGAATGCCGGAAAGCAGGTCGGGAGCGTTACCGGCCTTGATTGATGTTGTTGTCTGCATATCGGTTGTAATTTAAGATGTTAGAAATTTTGCGGCTTGATCCGGTAGAAGTACGTGATGTGCTGTTCCATGTCCTTGACTATCTTGACTTGTTCAGGATAAAAATTGAATCTCCGTTCAACAGCCGGTTCATCAATTTTATTCCATTCGTCTTGCGTGATAAAACGGTTTTCATGACGGAAGCACCATACCACGATTTGATTTGCCCAGTTACCCTTGAACACCGTTCCTTCATAGTCTTCTAGAAACTGTCTGAAATCGGTTTCATTCCGGAAAGCGATATCGAAACTTTGATAAAGATTGCCTTTTTCCGTATCCATTCTTTTATTCAGGTAAAACTTCCGGTAGGTCTCGGTAGTGTAATTGCCATACTTTGGATTGGGTTCGGCATAGAACCATAGCGGCACTCTGGCCAGAAAGGTGACCGAGCCGTTGGCACATGCTCCACAGCTTCCCCAATCCTTGAAAGCACCTTCCGTCCATTTCAGGAATTTCATGTCCTTCGGGTTTACACGGTGGAATGCTCCACCGCTGACACTCAGACGGATGCTTCCGTCCTCCTTCCATACAAAAGGCACATAGGGCCGTTCGCATACGGACAGGCGTTCTTCATCCCTGTGCATGTGATCGATTAGGGCATGTCCGTAATAATCTCCATGCTCGGTGACATATACCACTCTGTCACCGACTTGCGGTGTGATTTCCGAGCGTGTCCGTTCGATGAGTTGCACGTAATTGTTGGCCATATCCACATCATCCTGCGTAAGCCAATGTTCACGGTCGTATGAAACATTCAGTTCTCTGAGTGTTTCGATACTGTACTTGTCTTTTGCCATCTGTTGTAACATAACAATCAATATTTGTTAGTCCGGCATTTCGGGGCCGGAGTTCCCATAACTACAGGCTTTAAAAGGTCGTGTTCCGTACATGCAAGGCTTCGGGAAAAAATACCGCAAGCCCTTCGGGCGAGGATGATTTTTTCCACGAACCCGAAGGGCTTGGCCTTGCTTGGACGAGTAGAACACGAGTTACCTTTGCCTGTGGTTATGGGGACTCGGCTACTGAATATTTATTTTTTTCTCAATCTTATCCGATAAGATTGAAGTCATTTATTATGTCCTTTAAAATAGAAATGTTATCTTTGTAATCGAATTAAAGAGTTATTTGAAAGCATGAGAAATATGGCAGTTCTACACAGTCCAGCTTTTTCTTATCCGTTGCCCGTTCTCGTGCGAGTTTTATCCAATCTGTTGATATTCAAAGGAAAAATACTTTATTACAACAAAGATAGTGAAAATAAAATAGAGCTCCCTCCAAATGCCTGATTAATAACATTTCATTTTTCCAGGGATAATAAGACAAAATGCCCCCGAATCCACGCTTGAATCGGAGGCATTCACAAACAAAACAAACAAAATCTATCAGACGAACTTCACAGTTGGTCTCATAGCGAAAATTTAAGCCTTCTTGTCGAGGAGAGGATTAAATTTTCCGAGGGTAGACCGCAAATCACGTCTGCCCGATTCATTATTACAAGATTTATCTCAAACCCAGCGCCTGCCTCACGGTGTCGTAGGCCGCATCTTTCAGCAGTACGGTTTTGTCTTTATCCAGCAAGTAAAGCGAGGGCATGGCCTTGAGGTCATACAAAGCACAGTCTTTCACCTGTTGCCGGTCGTTGCCTATTAGCCAGCTACGGGGCATGTCTGTCAGGGCTTTCCTCCACACTTCATCATTGCCCTCGGTGTAGACGGCAAGTACGGTCAGGGTGCCTGTATCCACAGCATCAGCCAATGCCCGGTCTGCCATCATCGCTTTCAGCACTTCGTGGCAACTGGGGCATTCGGGGTCGTAGAATACCAGCAACAGCTTGTCTCCCTGTACCGTGGTTGTCCGCAGCGTGCGACATTCTTCGTCCGCCAGGTAGTAGGTGAAGTCCGTAGCTGCCTTGCCCACGTTATTACGGCTTATCAGCTCCAACTTGAATTTCAAAGAACTTTTCCTTGCCTCGTCCAGCGCGGTACTTTGCAGCATACGGCGCAGGTAGGCAGCATAGAGCGTTTCGTTGTAGTACGGCGAATTGGGATTATAGAGATAATCATCCATCAGCCGCATGAACACCTGCCTTGCATGCTCCTGACTCTCCATGCCGGTGCAGAGGTTGCCGATGCCTCCCTTAATCTCCTCCTGCGTGGCTTCTGAAGCCGACAACAGGGATAGCTGATTGACCAAGCCTTGCTCCGTCACCGCCCGGTTATTCACCAAGGCGGTGTCGGAGAAGTTATAGCTGTCCCAGTAGTGCGTCAGCAAGAAAGTCTTGCGCTCGGTGGGGGAGGTGAGGACGGAGGGGATTTCGGGAAAAGGGAATTGCTGATCTCTCAATTCAGCTTTCCCTTTGACATTCTCTGTACATTCATCCATCTTCCCGGCTTTCTGTTTATCACCGGCAATGCAAGAATGAAGCAAACCGACAATAAACAGAAACAAACCGATACAGCTGAGGATACGTCTCATTCCCTATTAATTTCCTCCCAGATTATTGGTAGCATCGCGTACGCAACGCACCTTACCACTTCCCCAGCCCGTAGTCAATTGAAGAGTACCACTTGTATAGGCGAAAGCTTCCTTTCTATTCGTTGTAGATCCTACACCTTGCCCTATATCAGTATTCCTACCGCTAAAAGTTGTATTTGTCAAATAAGTAAATCCGGTCATCAAATCAGGATAGGTTGTGTACATCAACATTAATTCACGCTGATTAGGAGCACGGTATCCAATAGGACAGGGGCGATCAACTCTTTCATATTTTGCCACACGTTCTGCTCCAATTGATCCCTCTTCAGGATATACTCCATAACTAATATCACCCTCATCCGCAAGAATTGCCAACGTCAAAGGTGGACGATTGTTACCAGAAATATCTCTTTCCGTATTTGTCGGCAATACTTCAGTACCTACAGACGGTCTGATTGTGTTATCAATCATAGGATTTATATCAATAGTTTTCTCCTTATAAGTTACACCTCCAATAATATGTGTGCTACTTCCTTTCGTTACATAATCCTCTGGAACTGCATCAATATCCTTCAAACTTAACCCCAGATTTCTTATACAACGATAAGAGAAATTCTTAATACCAGTAAAGTGTTCACCAGGTGCTGTCTGTGAATAAGACGCAGATCCTCTCGATGCACTTTCCTCTGCCCATATAACCCATGGATCACTAGGTTTATTTGTAGGCTTATCTGTTGTACCAGGATGATAACTACTACTTGCCACATGTACACGTGTTTCTCCATTTTCAATTGGTATTTCCACTCCGGAAGCATCAATATCATTCATATAAAGTTTCGCTTTAGGAATAGCAGTTTCCCCAATCCACAAATCTGTCAATTGATCTACAGAAGCAAGATACCAACGGATTTCATCTGCATCTATAACGTCATCCCCATCCAAATCACGGTTACGCAACAAGCAGGCATACCAAATACTCTCATAGCCAGAGTTTAATTGATGATCTACATCCGTAACAACTCCTAAGACATCCGTCCAATGTAATTGGTTTACTGTTTGTCTCGCATTAATAAGGTTCAACATATTGAGGCGTCCATTCTCCATTCCATTTGGATTTTGTCCACTAAAACGACTATTAAAGTCTTCATCGGAAACACCGTCCGGTACTATCGGCAAGAATTTCGTTTCCATCATAGCCTCTGTTCCCCATGCCGTTTTCAAGTCAGCATGTTTCGGATTGTAGAAAGTATAAACCGGATTTTGTGCGATGGAATAAACACTACGTGCTACGGAACTTTCTCCATCTTCACTGTATTTTGAGCCTTCTACACAAAAATTTAGCATACGATTTTCTCCATTCACTGTTTCTTTCCATAATTCCAAATTAACACCCTCTATACCATCACCAGAACCGGGAAGTCCTACTGATGCTGCCTGACGATAATAAATCATTCGTGGGTCATATACATAAATATATTCATCTACATAAGCAGTAATCGTTACAACATCTTCGTATTCAAATGTTTCCGAATTCCATCTCCGCTCAAAAATATCACTATTGCCATTGTTAGCCTCCACATGCAAAAAATTCAATAACTGATTAATGTCATACAACCGCACATGTCCATAAAATTGTGTTTCTATATACTCCCCACCTGCAATAGGGGCTGCTTCTGAATTATTTTTACCACCACCGTCATACGCTTGTTCGCCAGGATATTTTGCCATGACATTTGTCGGCACATAGTTTCCATTAGCCAAACGACATTCCTTATTAACCAGAAACTTTACCCACTTATAATCATTCAAAGACAAATCTGTTTGAGGAAGCCCGTATCCATCATAGGGAAGTTTCGTATCAAACACCTTCATCCCTCGTTGAAAAGGAGTGGTTACCGACCAGGAAAGTCCTTTTTGAATATCTTCTTTTCTTAACGTCAGCAATAATCTTCCATAGTGGGAATCCATCGTCTTAACAGTTCCTTGCGCAACGATGACATTGCCTTCCGCACCTGGATTGACTTCCTTACTATCCTCAACTTCTACAATGATTTGGTCTACACTTTGTACTTTCACATTATAAGTATAATGAGTATTACGTTCCGTATCATAATTGTTGACGAGTTCCAAGTCATTCAACCAGTCGGCTGTATTACTATTTCCTGTATTACCTAAATGAATTGTGTAAGTTGTCTTTGCGTACACTTCACTCCCATCATCATCCTTATAGGTAATAGTACCCTCCAATTCTACATACGTTGATTTAGCATTGGCATATACATATTCTCCATTTTCATATTTTTGCCCTTCTACAGTTCCGGTTATTAGCTTTTTCTCCTGTTTCTCACGCAAAGCATAATAAGTACCCTCCTCAAGTAGGCTCTCTGTACTTATTTTTTGTTTAGGATTTTGTCTATTCTCACAAATATAAAACTCAAAAATAGACTTCCCATCCTTTTCAGTAAAGTCACTCAGCCGATTACTCGGAGCATAGCCCGCTCCATCATAATCCCATGTATTATCTCCACTATTTTGTTTCTCGCGCGAAAACAAATAAGTACCACCCGGAATATTAATAACTCTATAGGCTTCAGGTTCAAAAGTCACTCCCACAGCAGGTATAATATTGAAAGTTATACGCGCATCTACATGGTTTAATGCCATTGTGTAATCTTCCCTTATTGCTCCCTGGTGGTCCCCAGACTTATATACTGTTACAATTTCACTCTTTTCTTTGGTTATCGCCTGTCCAGTCATCAAGAAATAGACACGCTCAACACTCAAATTATCACTCAACTTGGAATAAAGTGCTTTTAGGGCTGCTATTGTCTTTACATTCTTCAATTCATCATCAGATAAGGTTCCTACCCCGCTCTGCGGATTACCTACCACATAAATTCTCCTCAATCCTGTAGTCATAGAGAACTCTACAGATTGCGGTTTCCCTACTTCAATAGGATTTCCCAAACCATCTTCAGTATCATAAAATGCAGAATTGTCCACAGACCATTCGTCATCCGAAGCATCTGCATTCTCCGCTCCATCAGATTGCTTACTCGGCTTGAAAGCTATCACAAACAATTTATTAACTGTGCGTTCTGTTTCGTCAGACTGTGCCAAACGGGTTTGAACTTCCATTTGATCTGCCACTTTTATTTTCAGCGAAAGTGCCACAGGAATGTCAGGCACTACCTCATATTTATCTCCACCCTTCACAAGTTCATCATCCGTACACGACACAGCCAGTGCGGAAACAATCATTGCGATAAAAAGATTATATATATATTGTAATTTTCTGTTCATAACAAATTTCTCCTATCCATTATTCAAATGGCACATCTATTTCTTCCTTTGTCCAACCACTGATGGTCCACTGTAACTCAGTATCTTTCGGAGTTGAATTCAAGGTGACGATTATATTCAGACACTCTCCGGCACTAAGGTGGGTTAAAGTTTCATTGTTCTTTTGCAGCTTCAACGATTGTGGTCCCACATATTCCCAGTTAGTAACCAACTCATATCCCGTACCAATATGTCCCGGATAGAGATAGCTGATAATTTCTTCAGATTCTTTTAGGGAAGAAGCTATTGTTATACTTTCTTTTAATAGTAAATCTGTATAAGAAATTTGAGTTGGCAGGTTGTTTTCTTTAACGAAAAGATAACCCTTATTAGGTTTCACATTCGGCATTTTAATATTAGTAAGCTCTTGCTCCTTATCGGTATTATTAATAAACTTCAAGCATACCTTTGCCACCGGAAATTGTAACTGCAAGGCCACATTTTGAGATTTTTCAGCTTCTAAACGAACATTTTTCCTCATTACAGTTTGTGGCAATGGTTTTTTATCTGTTGGAGGATTTTGAAAATCAAAACCATTTTCTCCCAGTATCACATTCTCCAATAGAGAAACGTTATCAATAGTAGTTTTACTATTCAAAATTTCTGTTACCTCCTCAGTTAGTGTAAGAGAACCTTCATTCACAATGGCATAAAAATCAAATTCAGTACCATTATTCTTGTCTACAACAAGGTCATTGTAAGTGATTGTTTGCGAAGTTACCTCGGGAGCGATGTCATATCTTTCATTCAATATCACTTCAGAGTCACTGCTTCTTACCATAATCACATGCAAAGTCCGCATCTGCTCATTATCCAATAGGATGCTTCCGTTTGTATCATCCGTCACCGCCCTCGTCGTAAACGTCATCGTCACCGTTGCTTTCTCGGTGGCGGCGGGGGCATCATCGGTGATGCACGAGGCGGGCAGTAGGCAGAGGATTGCCATCAAGGTTGCCGCCAGACTGTATTTCTTCAGTATTTTTTTCATATATCGTTCCTCCTTGTTTTTATTGCCAGTCGGGTGTTACGTCTTCCACATACCATGAGGGGACCTTGATGGTGACTCCTACCGGAGTGAACACAATGCTGATGGGCAGGTAGGCTTCCTGCTTGGTCACATCAATGCTTTTGAGGTGCTGTTGCAGGTAGTTGTAGATGCTGCCAGTCACCAAGGTGTTGCCGTCGGCGTCCTCCAGGCGAAGGAGGTGCGTACAGCAGACGGGGGACAACACGTCGTTGTGGTCCATGCGGAAGAGGGTGAGGTCGTTGGTGTGGTAGACGCCGGTCTGGGAGTCGTACACCAGTTCGGGGTAGCAGGTACCCTTTTCGTCCTCGTTAATCTCGTTGTTGAAGTCGGTCTGGGCATTCGATTTCTCGATGCTCAGCTTATAGGGAATACCGGCGCGTGTTGCCTCGCCGGGGGCGGGCAGGCCGTGTATCTCGATGTCTACGTTGATGTGCGAGCTGAATAGGTCGAGCGTGTCACGCAGGAACTTGTTGCTGCCGGGCACGGTGATTTGCTTGCTTCCCATGTAGTTGTGGTCGTGCCCGTCCACTGCGGAGGCTGTGCCCCAGTTGGGATGCTGTATGTAGATTTGTGAGAGGTCGGTGGAGTTGATGTCCTTCACCTGGGTTTTGCCGTAGGCGTTTCCCACTGCCACCACGCTGTAGGTGCCTTGGGGTAGCTTGAAGGAGGGTGCTTCTTGGGCGGGATTCAAGGCGTCCTGATTGTATGTCCTTTGGTCGACAAGACGGTTGTTGGCATCGAAAACGTACAGGTCAATCTTGTCCATGTATTGGCGCAGCACATCCTTATCTCCGTCGGCCTTGTAACGGAAACAGATGGCGACGTTTTCACAATCGTCCATATCTTCTTTTATGCAACCGGTTGTCAGGACGGGAACCAGCGACAGTAATATGAGTTTCTTTAATTGTTTCATTGTCATACGTTTTCGGTTATATGATACGTCATTTTTCTTCAAACAAGAAAAGAAAAAGAGAAAGGGTTCTCCCCGCAGCCTGTGGAAAGGAGGCGGGGAAAAAGAAATTCTTAATTGGTGTGGGAAGATAATTATTCTGCCCAATCAGCATAAGTGGTTTCAACCTGCCATGCAGCCTCTCTTACAGTAACAGTTACACCCCACAGCTCATCACCACCTTCACCACCGGAGATATTCTTATCTTCCAGTTGAACATCTGTAATGCGGTAAACATGACCGGCAAGCAACACAATAGGAGCACCATTCACTTCAGACTTGTAGTTCACGATTTTAGCATAACGAGGTGTTGCCATTATCTCGCCCGTGTTGCTCGGTGTTGCCGTCTTGAAATAAATTTTAAAAATCGGATTTACAGAAGTATCATCTCCTGTTTCCGGAGCATAGAAGTTATAAGCAAACACTTGGGCTTTGCCATCTTCATCCGCTGCCGGCCAAGATAAATCATAATCCATAAAATTATTTGCATTTCCTTCTGCTGGGATAGCATCAAACAAGATAGCGTCAGTTCCGGAAGCTGTTCCCCCATTGTCACCAGGGAACTTATAATCGGTCAAATCACCTGTTCCAGTCGGTCTGATATTATCCATATAGACACCATCAATAGTCAATGTTGCATATTCACATTTAACAGATTCAACCTCCTTTTTATGCTTAATATTTGATACCTCCAAACGTGCTACAGGAATTTTCAAGTCTACGGTAGCTTCATACATGAAGAACGTTTTATCAGTATCACCATCTTTTGCTCCCGTATTGTCTCCATTCGTGATGTCTTCTAGAGTCGGAGTGCCTGTTCGGTTATTATAGGTGAAGTCTTTGGTTTCACCATAAGCAGGAATACTCTCAGTAACCTGCATTGTAACATCGTTAATACTTGTTGTGTAAACTTTCGTACCGTCATTCATTGATACGGTTACCAGCGTAGGATTTGTCACATTCCAAAATTTAGCTTCAGTTTCTCCTCTTGCCAAGTCAATCGTCTTGATTTTCTCTTCACCATCAAAAGTAGCAGTTAAAGACACCGTAGCAGGACCTGTTACTTTTATTGTACCATCCGGAGAGTCCGAAGTCACCGCACGACTATTTGCAGTCGGAGACACAATCTTGATGCTGACTGCACCATTACCTTGAGCCAAAGCATTTTCAGCTTCATCTTCATTCCCACATGCCGCGAATGCCAATCCGACCAAACCCAGCATAAAAAATCTGTTTAACTTCATAATTTAAAGTATTAGTAAAAAATATTCGTTTTATGTATCTGTTCTGTCTTTCTTACAAGTCGGCCACTACGCCTGCCACCTGCTCCAGGTTGGTGCGTGCTTCCCGGCTTCCTGCCTGCACTGCTTGCTCCAGCACCGCCTTTGCACGGTCGTACTGCTTCTGCTTGGCATACGCCACACCCAGCGCGTTCAGCACCCTGCCGTCCTCTTTCACCTCCGAAGCCTCCAGCATCGCGATAGCTCCCTGCACGTCTCTGCCCTCCATCTTCAGGCAGGCGGCATTCACCACAGCGGCGGCGTTCTTGGGATAAGTAGCGGCAGCTATGCGCAGCGCTTCTTCATAGTCGGCAGTACCCTTGCCATAAGACTCCGCCACCGTGTAGATTTCCTCCACGCTCAGCAGGTCCGGGCGGGTCTTTATCTGCTTCTTTGCCTCCTCCAGGTTGAAGCTACGCACGCTGTACTCTATCTTGTATTCGTTGCGGCGCAGCGGGCCGTACATCTCGTTCAGCAGGCGGGTATAGACATCCGGTGATACGGACTCGCGGATACGCTTCTCGCAGGCGTCCTTGTCGCCCTCGCACTCGTCGATAAGCCTCAGCACCTTGTCGATGTCCAGCAACTGCGGGTGCTTCTCCACTTCGCGGCGCAGGCCTTCCCAGTCCTCACCCATGCCCGCGACGTGCCACAGAGAAGCATCCATGTGGGTATCTTTCCGGGCATATTCGGCCAGGGCGTTTGCACGCGATTCGGACAGCTTCTGATTGAAAGCCACCGAGCCTTCGGGCGAGGCGTAGCCGGTGATGTAGATGCCCGTAATGGTCAGGTCGGGGTTGGTTTTTACCACGTTGATGGAGCCTGTCACCGTTTCCAGCTCCGCGCGGTTGTCCTTGTAGCGCGGGTCCACATCCGACTTTCCCTGGCGGAATTGCAGGCGTGCCACGCGTACCTCGTTGCGCACCTTCACCGCTTCACGCTCCGGTGTAACGAAAGGCGTGACATACCGCGGGGTGAAAAGCTTTATGAAAGGTGCCTTTACCGTCGATTCTTCCGTGGCCGCCGTGCAGTCCAGGCAGCCCGTCATCCGCTCGCGCAGCACTAGGCGGCTGTCCACCATCCAGGGCTCATAGGCAAGCTTGGCGATATATTCCACCCGGCTCTCACGCCCGGAGCGGAGTACCGTGTAGGCATTGTCCGTGGCAGGAGAGGCTCCTGTCAGCGCCTTCTCGCGGCGGTGCACGCGGCTGCGCGTCTTGCCGTCCACCACTACGGGGGCGAGCACGGCTTCGTGCGTGCCGTCGGCAGAGACCACTGCCGGATGCAGGCACACGCTCTTCTGATTACCCACACGCAGGCCGGTCAAGTCCAGCGTCATGCGCAGGCTCACCTCGCTACCTTGTTTCTTCACTTCTTCGTTCACCACCTTCACATCGATAAGGTTGCCCTCCTGCGCATATCCTCCTAAGGAGGTGCACAGCAGCAGGCCCGTGACATATAGCATTCGTTTCATTTCCATGTCCTCCTTCTGTTTACTTGATTACATAAATAAGGGAGATGGCGGCTTTCGTCACCCCCAGATAATTCTTGTCTCCCTTGCCTTTCCATTCGCCACAGCGTGGGCAGTCGTAGCGGTCGTAGTGCGCACGCACGTAGCCCAGGCCCAGGCTTGCCTCGAAGCTCCAGTGCTTGCCCAGCACCCACTGGTAGCCGTAGGCAAGGCCCGCGCCGTAGTAGTAGCCCTCATAGCGGTAGTCCTCCACCGAGGGGTAGATGCCGAAAGGCAGCTTCACGCCCCCCACGTTGTATTGTCCCCCCAGTAGATGAAGTCCCATAAAGTGTCCGTTGAAGCGTTCGCAGAACCAGTAGCGCGCCTCGGGCTGCGCCATCCAGTGCTTCCACTTCTTGTTGTCAGAAAATGAAAAAGGATTATAATTGGCGGACAAATCCAACGTCCACCGGGGGGAAAGGCCTATTTCGGCACCCAGGTTGAAGGTGGTCGTGGCATCATAGAGCAGGTTTGTCTTTACCGCCACATTCTGGGCAGACAGGGAGATGCCGATCATCAGAAAGATTATGCAAACACTTTTTCTCATATTCTTCATATTTAGTATGTGTGTAATTTTAGTACGTGTCCATGGCATCCCCGGAAAGGGGATGATTTAACAGTCCCGTTACTTTGTAGGTAACGGGAAACGACCATAGGAGGCCGCAGAAGCCGCTTATGTAGTAAAATACACTACTGTTCAAGGGAACCATGGAAAGAAAAAGGAAGACATGAACAGACAGCCCGTGTTAATTTAACCTAACACGGGAGCACCGGCGTTATGCATTTTCTCAAACTGCATTGCCTTGTATTATAAGAAAATACCGCTCAGAAAGCCTTTCTGGGGCTATTTTCAACTTTTGATAAGAAAAAGTCGCTTTTTTCTTGCTAATTAAAAAAATCATGTTGATATTTGCGAACAGAAAAGATTCCCGTTACCTACAAAGTAACGGATGTCCGGCATAGTATTCGCCAGGAAGCAGATTTGTCGTAAACTCCTAATTCCAAGCATTATATCCATCAAAGACATACGAGAGTATGCCCCTGTTCATTTCTTGTATTTGTTTGTCCGAATGTTTTTTGAAGTAAGTTTCGGTTACCTTGACCGAGGAATGTCCCATGGCATTGCTGATGAGCTCCTGCTGATAGCTCCTGAAATTGGCAATGGTAGCCCAACTGTGGCGGGCACTGTAGCTGCTCAGCCCTTCCACCCCACTCATATCCCGTGCCAGCCTGCCAAGGCAATAATTGAAGTGGCGCAACGCATTTTGGTACTGGCGGTATTCGTTATTGCCCGGACGGCTGATAAACGGGAAAAGGTAGGGTGATGACTCATCGGGGTTCTTCAGACGCCGGATAAGCTCCATAGCTTCGGGCTCGACGCGCACCGTGAGCCATGCCCCCGTCTTGCGGCGGCGATAGGCAATGACATTGCCATGCATGTCGCAACGGCGCATATAGGCGATGTCCACAAACGGGATGCCGCGAAGCATGAACAGCAGCAGGAAAAGGCAACGCGCCGACTCCAGGGATTCATCATCGACGGGAGCGCTGAGCCTGCGAAAGGTCTCTTCGCCCACCGCGCGCTTCACCGTCACCTTGGTGCCGGTATATACACCTTTGAAAAGCCGCGAACGATAGGGCGCAACACCGTCGTCCACCGCGCGGAAGTAAATGGCACGGAGCATGCGCATGTAGGTGGAGACGGTGTTCCACTGCAACCGGCTGTCCAGCAGATGGTCTTGAAAGCTCTTCAACCAGGCAGGAGTCAAGTCCTTGAAATCCAGAGTCTCCTCTCCTTCAAATTCCATGACGCGTCGCAAAGTGCTCTGATACACATGGGCGGTGCCCATACGCCGTTCCTCCTTCAGTTGGGAAACGACGGATGCCATGTAGGCAAAAAGATTGTTTTGATTCATAATCTCTCGATTTTAAAATATGAGTAATCGGTTCAAGAGGATAAAACAAATATCCGACTACAATTTATTGCTTTCGAGGAGAGATTATACTGTTTTTACGGATTTTTATTCATTGGGGGACTGTTCAGAACTCAACAATCGTCCATAACGGTAATACACTGACAATCAGAGAAAAGTTTTGCCAACCCCTTGCCACACCTTTGGCAAACTTTTGCCAATGCGGTGGCAAAACCCTGCCAATTAAGAGACAAAAAGACACTATAACTTCGACAATACCTCCGGCAAAGCAGCCAATAAATAAAATGGTAAGTTCACCAGCCGGAAGCTTTTACCTTCTATGGTCTGCACCTTATCTATCGAAAAGTTTCCTATAAGGATTATCTGCCCACTTGCGCAAGTCTTTCATTATACTTCGTTCAAACATCTGTATTTTAGCTTACAACATATCAGCAAAGAGAAGCATTTGTTTCATTGCAGAGGTATTCTCCTCTTCAGTGTTCGAAAACTTATATCTGCTATCGCTTAGACGCGGATGACGCGGATTGAAATATGAAAACTCCGCGTCATCCGCGTCTAAAAAATAATCACAAAGAACGCAAATACAGAGCTTTCCGGCAGACTCTCCCACTATACACAAAAAGGCTGCCTCACGATGCAACGTGAAACAGCCTTTCCTTATAGTAAAGTATTCAAGTTCTTCTTAGAACAGCTTCGCAGGATACTCGCCCGCATCCACCAAAGCCTGAATCTTGTCGACTACACTCTGACGGTCTTCGGGATAAGTCACACCGAACCACTTGCTGGTTGTATCGAGCACTTCGCAGGTAGCAGTGCCATTGTTAATCAGCTTATCCACCATCAGCGGGATGAAGAATTCGCTTTTCAGATTCTCCATATTCTTCGGGTCGCTCAGGAAGCTCTTGAAAAACTCTGCACTGTAAGCAAAGTAATCGGGAGTAAAGCCCCAGAAGTTCATGCTGACCGGAGTCGTCTCGGGAGTGGCAGTCCATTCACCGTTATCATCGATGTACTTCACCTCGCCGTCCATACGCTGAATCTTGGTACGCTCTACTACAGAAGTCAACAAGTTGTTTGCATCCGTTCCGCACAAACCACGGGATACGGTACCGCTCTCGCTCAACGTATTGCCGATGCGGAAGCCTACCATGGAATATACGTTTTTGGAGCCTTCGGGAAGGGCTGCAAGGAATTTGCCCATTACCTGGAAGGAGTCACGACCGTAGAAATCGTCGCAATTGATAACAGCAAACGGTTCCTTTATTACATCGGCACCCATCATTACAGCATGGTTGGTTCCCCAAGGTTTGGTACGGCCTTCGGGGCAGGTGAAGCCTTCAGGAAGGTCATCTATGGACTGGAATACCAGTTCGCAGGGAATATGGCCTTCGTATTTGGAAATAATCTTGTCGCGGAAGTCCTGTTCAAAATCTTTACGGATTACGAAAACGAGCTTGCCAAAACCGGCATTGATGGCATCGTAAATAGAATAATCCATGATAGTTTCGCCATTCGGTCCCAATCCGTCCAATTGTTTCAAGCCACCATAACGGCTGCCCATACCGGCTGCCAATAAGAATAAAGTTGGTTTCATATTAGTTATTATTTAAAAAGGTTAGTGTATCATAGTTGATAACGGTTGCAAATGTACAAAAATTTATGTCTGACAAAAGGGAGTTTTAGTTCATTCTTTACCACTATCCGTTCAAAAACGTACATTTAGAACGGATAACCGATGGCAAAATGCAGTGCCATACTATCCTTGAACTTAGGAATATTGTAATATCCCGACTTTCCGGTATCATACGGGTCGTGAAGCCCGATACCCAAATCCAGACGGAAAACAAGGAAGTCCAGGTCATAGCGTAAGCCGAATCCCGTACCCAAAGCAATCTGTTTCGGGAAATTCTTCAAGGTGAACTCACCGTTCGGGCGATTTTCGTCCTTACGCATCAGCCATACATTGCCGGCATCCAGAAACACCGCTCCATGCAAGTCGGCAATCATACGGAAGCGATACTCGATATTGGCTTCTATGCGAATATCACCCACGTGGTTGATATAGGTATATTTTCTGTCCGTCTCGGGAGGATAGCCGCCCGGACCTATACTGCGTGCAGAAAAGGCGCGCACACTATTGGCACCGCCGATATAGAACTGTTCCGTATAAGGTGCAGTCGTAGCGTTGCCATACGACCATATCACCCCTCCGGCAATACGCGAGGCTATCATTTGGTTCTTGTCTATCCGGTAATGGTACCTGAATTCCGAGTTCAGCTTCAGGAACTGTGCAAAAGGTACCCCGAAAAGCTTCTTTCCTTCCTCACTGAACGGCTTGCCGAAAATACGGTAGACGGCAGAAGTCAGGTTACCGGCCGACGCAACGGTGGTCTGCCACCAGATGGGGTTACGCTTGCCGCGCACGGAAGCGTTGTCATAAGTATAGGTGTACTCCATGGCAGGAATGAACTGGTCGCGCAAACTAACGTAGAGTGCCGGATTCTCGGCACGCAACGTATCGAAAGCGGCAGTAGGATTACGCAGCACATTGAATGTCAAACGGAAAGGAGTTATACTGTGCCTGGAAGTCGATTTGGGCTGGAAGTCATAAGTGACATTACCGCCAAAAGCCAGCAGCTTATAATACTTGGCACGGTTCATCTGGTCGGCATATAAACGGAAAGTCGTTGTAGCCGGGAAGTCATACTCACGGTCGCCCATCCTAGGAAACACCACGCGCGGAAAGATGAGAGAAGTGGAAATCCCCAGTTCATAGCTGTTCATCAGGGAAGAACTTGACTTGCCCGTCTGCCATTCGTACGAACCGTTCAACTTCACATTCCAGCTTTCACCGCCACCGAAGACATTGTTCTTCGTCACCGTAAAAGCGGCACCCGGTCCCGTCTGGTTATTGCTCTTCATGGTGACATTAAAATCCAACTCCGCATCGTAGGGTTTATCGAGCGCGGCAATGACCCTCACATCCAATGTATCAGACACAAACGCCGTATCACGCGGTATATACTGCATCTCCGCATAACGGAAAATACCGACGCTTGCCAGACGCTCCTGAATACGGGTCTGACGGTACAAACTATACAAACTCTGCATAGAACGCTGGCGGGCAATACCTGCGCTGTCCTGTATCTGACGTTTCCGCCGATAACCTTGATAGTTCAACCAACGGTAAAGCATGTTGGGACGTACCGGAGGTTTGTTGTAGTAATGTATGGTCAAGCCTTTGTAATCCATGCTGTCATTGGGTTCCTGCCCCTGCTTTCCAAGAAGATAGACGGATTTACGCCCCACACGGAACTGCTTCTCGGCTACCTTTGGCATACCGGGAACGGGAATCAAGCGCATCTGGACATGCCCATTGGGAACCATCATGGTATCGGCCTGATAGGTTAGGTAGTCGGGACGGAAATAATAACAGCCCACATTACGCAGCAGGGTACTGATACGGGTACGCTCCCCATCCAAATCAGCCACATTGAATTGTTCTCCCGAACTGATAAGGGAACGTCGGCGTCCCAGCTCCATAATGCGAGTGGTACGCTCGCTGAAACCACGATAATATACCGTATCTATAAAGTAGGGGTTACGCATGTTCACCGTATATTGCAACTTTGCCTTCAGCGAGTCCTTCGGGTCGATAAATGTCTTGTAGCTGACGCTTCCGTTGAAATAGCCATAATCGCGCAGCAAGTTAACCGCCGCCTTCTGGCGTATATCGGGATTCACCGTAGACATAAGCACCGGAGTGGCGGCAAATTTATTGAATATCCACTTTCCGAATCCCTTCTCATACTTCTGGAAACCATTGTAAATCCACAGTCCGAAAGGAAAGGGATAGCGGATAGTAGAGCTTCCCAGCAACGAATTGTTCGGTGCCGTAGCAAGGGCGGCTTCCACCTCTTCCATAGCAATCTCACCAACAGACGTTTCACTGCGGTTCAATACAATCATCGGCTTTTGGCCGGTATAGAGTATCTCCCCCTCGGGCAAGTGCTTCGTGGTGGAGCAACCTGCCAGAAATATCAATCCTGCAATATATAATATCAGTCGTTTCATATCACATTCCTACTTTTTCATATCGCTATTTTCAGCCTCCGGTTTTATCTTTTTCTTCCTGAAGATGAAGAGTTCACTCAATCGGTCCATCTTCCGGCGCAGCACAAGGCCGACACCCGTTTCGGTTATCTCACCGTCGAGTATGCTTTCGTAGTTTTTATTATGGAATACACGGACATATCGAGTACCCGACGCATCAAGACGGTATTCCAGCGATATATTGTCAATGAATGATTCCGCATCGTTCGTGGCATTGGCCCCGGTGGACACTTTTCCACCGATGACTATCTGTACGCGGTCGTTGAAGAAACGCTGGGAATAACGAAAACTGAAGTCTTTCTGCGTGTCACCCGTTTCAGCAGAGGTACGGTCTTCCACACCTACACTGATATTGGCCCCTTTTATACCTCCCGCCAAGGAGTTTATCTGGCTCTGAAGCACTGAGTTCAAGGCGGCTCCCATTGACAAACCTCCTCCTTTGGCACCACTGTTCAGGTAAATACCCGTGGCAAGCATGGCAATGGCCTGCTTGCTACGCTCTTCTGCACCCATTGCCTGCAGCTCATTCTCTACTGCGGCATCTTCGGGCGCCGAAATATCGAATATCAAATCGGGAGCGTCAAGCCTGTTCTTGATGGAAATGGAAACATCGAAGTTCACCATGCGCGAACCGTCCCCGTCACCATCGGCCACAGAAGCACGCATACGTTCCGTAGCCTTCAGACTCAGCGTAGGATTCATAATATTCCCCCGCCAATCCACATAACTGCCGGGATTGAACTGGAACTCCTTCAACGGGATGATAGGCAGCGAATATTTCATGACGCCACCCGAAAGGGTATAGCGTCCGGTAAGGCTCATATCCCCTTGGGGAGTATACTGCATATTCAAATCACCGCCACCTTCCAGTTCGATGTATTTGCTGCGGTCGGGACTCAAGTCAGCACGAAGACGGACAGCATCGTCAATATGGACGGACATATACATTTCCAATCCTCCCAAAGACATGGCAGGAACCTCATCTGCTTTTACCGACGTCGTATCGGTGAACGAGGTAAAGGTAACCAGCCCACTGAGACGGTCTTCCACCGTTAAAGGGGAATCGGTCAACACGTAGGTTACGTTGGTATTGCCCAGCAAATTCATGTTTCCACGCATCGTGAGCCCGTCAAGCGGCCCCTTCACCGTGGCATGCAAGTCGACGAACACCTTTCCATACACCAGACTTTCGCGGGTACGCGGTGCATCCAGCAACGTATAGTTCTCTGCCAGCAGATTGAGGTTGGCAGTAGGACGCTCCATATTCCGGAAATCAACCTTACCGTCAATCGTAAACGGATTCTTGCTGGTGGTATAAATGGCAAACTTATCAAATATCAACTGATTGTCCTTTATCTGTACCGGACGGTTGTCGAACCAGTAACGTGCTCCCGCCTGGCGTGCATAGACAGACACACTGTCCAAAACAATATCACCATGCATTTGAGGCTTGTCCAGCGAACCATAAATATAAAGCCCTCCATCAATATCTCCGGTAAAGGCCACCGTTTGGTCAGGGATGAATGCATTGGCCATCTTCAATGGAAAATGCTCGAAACGGGTGGACACTTCCAGGGTATCCTTTCCGTTCTTCTGCGTCAAGATACCGTCGGCGGTCATCACTTCTTCATTATCATATGTAAAATAGGTATTCAGATAGTGCGTATTCTTGTCGCCCGGCAACCAGGTAGCCCCCAGGCCGATGTCTCCAACCGGTTGGCGTTCGTAGGTCAGTTTCTCTACATTGGCTTCGGCAGACACCTGCAGGGAAGTGGCAGTCTGTATATAATTTGCTTCGGCAGAGAACAATCCCGTAAGCCGGGGCATATAAGGAAGTACCTCCGTAAGTTCATCCAGGCGCAATCGGCTCAGTTCTACGTTTATATTCTGCAAGGAAAGGGTATCATTCTTGTCGGATTGCATACGGAAACACAGACCATCGTCGCTGTCCATATCAATATTGGCATAGACGCGCATATTCTTATGCAGATAAATCCAGTTACTATTGTCCGCAAAGTGGAATTTACGGAAAGCGATAATCGGCTCGGCAGGAATAAGGTTCAGCAGCACACCATTACCGCGACCGTGTCCTTCGGTCAACGGACGGGCATTAATACCGAATAGAACACCGGTCTGCCCTTTTCCATTCACATAATCCACAGTCAGTTCCGCATCTTCATTACGGACTTCACCCGTCAGTGTGCTACGGAACACAAACTGCGGGTTCTTGGGACCGTTTATGACACCACCTTGCAACTTCATGCGGGCAGTATCCTGCTTCACTGTAAAAAATATCGTATCGAGCTGCAAGGAGTCCATGCGCAATCCGTGAACAGCTGTACGTCCATTGATGCCGACTTGCGGAGTAAATCCGAAGCTCAGTTTGAAATCATTATAGGAAATACCCTTTGCAGCCAGGAAATAGCTGACGGGATTCTGGTTACCGGCTTCCAGATGCATGCCCGCTGAAGGAAGGACTTGGCGCAAAGCGGCATGGTCCAAACGCCGTTCATCAATCTGCTTTGTCAGGATAGAGACAAATTTATCCGACTGTTCCATCAACTTCTTCAACGTGCTGTGAGCGCGGAAACGCAGATTCAAGTCACCGGCATCAAGCCTCAACTTGAGAGAATCATGACGTGCCTCCGCTCCCATTGTAAAGGCAAACGGGTGTTGCAATGGTCGGGGCACCAAACCCAGCTTATGCAGATTCACCTCTTCCACATTTAAATCCAAAGCGCCATCCAGATAGTTGCGGTCAAGACGCATATCCGCATTTCCCTGCATCTTGAGAAGGACATTATCGCTGGCAAGACGGACGGTAGCAACGGATGACTTGAGTCCGGCATGCACATCTACACCGGAAATGTCCCAATGGCCATACTGTAGTTTTTCCAAGGAGGCATTCAAAGCGGCCACAGTTTTTCGTGATGCCACATCCACCCCTTGCCCCTTAGCGGACATCTTTGCCGTAAGAGTATAGATAGAGTCCTTGGGCAGGAAGTGATGCACCTGCAAGTTGTTGATGGCAAGGTCGGCATGGTAGGCTTCCGTAGCAAGATTATAGGCGGCGTCCAAATTCAAGGCGCCTTCCTTCTCCTTCAGTTTCAGGGCGGCAGTGCACTGCGCCCCCTCCATACCGAGACGTGCCGCAAGGTGCATACTGTCCGGCACAATGATGGAGCCATCGGGAGCAATGTCAGCTAGTCCGGTCAGGAAGTTCAAGTTCTGCGTATGCATTTCGAAGTCCATGCTTCCATTACGTTTCACACTGTCGGTCAAGCTCCAGAATTCTCCTCCCCCACTCAACGAAAAGGCTCCGGGCAGCTCAGCCGTAAAACGGGAAATCTGCATCTGCTTCAGGTTTCCTTCCGTACCGGCATGAATCACCAACGGACGGAACGGATAGGCTTCCTTGAAAGCTTCCGGCAAGCCACCGGCAAAAAGCAGTACATCCTGTTTGCCGATACGGGCATTGAAACGGGCTGTCAGACGGCCGGTGGTAGGTATATTTATCAGTTCCCAGTAAGTCTGTGCCGTAAGGTTCATCTCACTATGAGGTGTCAGCAACTTCAAAGAAGGGATACGGATAACGGTAGAATCGGCAAACAACCGCCCGGTCAGGGAAGTTACACTCAAACCGGAACGCTCATACATGGAAAATTCCCGGATAACGGCATTCATATCTCTGCCGTAGTACATCACAGAATCAATGCCCAGGCGAATGTCGCGAAGAGCAATGTGCGAGGGGTCGAAGCCTATCGCACTCCCCGGGCCACCGGTATCATAATTGACAGAAGTTCCAGTCAGCAGGAATTTTCTCCAGCCATAGAACTGGTGTTTCAGGTCGGCAGCAGCGTCCGCAATCTCAGCATCTCCTATATGGGCTTTCAGCCCCATGGAGTCCAATGGCATCTGTAAATCGACCGAGACGTTCTTCAACTTCAGAGTATGGAGTGTGACTTTCCAGTTTAACGCAGTGTCAGTAGTGTCTTTGGGAGTCTCAGTGGTATCTGCAAGCATCACCTGCACATGGGTATCGCTCAATTCTATATTATTGAGGATGGCATCTTCTTTTGTAAGGTCTATGCCATGGCTTTCGAAAAAGAAATGCCCCAGTACTCCTTTGATGCACATACCTTCCATTAAATTGGAGGAGTTGACAGCAACTTGTTTCAAGGTAATGTCATCCACCTCCACTTTCCCTTTGAGTAAAGGCCATGCCTGTACCCGTACGTTCAAACTTCCAAGATTCAGCAAGGTATCGGGATGCTGCACATCAACAGCACTGTCGGCAGGCTGTACCACCAATACACCGCGGACCAACAAATTCAAAGGAAAGCGAAGGTCAATCCGCTCCACGGATATGTCCATACCCGTAGCACCTGATGCAATTGCCGTAGCCTGCTTCCGTATCAAATTCTGTACGGGAGGCACATAAAGCAATATCATCAATATTATAAACAGTATAATAGGAGTAAGCAACACCCACAGTGCTGTTCTCAACCATTTTCTTCTCATCGGAACGTCAATCTTTCATCGTATTTAAAAGTCCTACAAAGTAAACAATTTCTTTCGACATTTGGTTCCCGACAGAGAAAAATCACGTATTCTTCTCTGTTCCCCCATTACGGAAAAGCTGTTGCCTGAGTAATGACATCCTCTATCAAAACGAGGGCGGCAAGGGCGTGTTCTTTCAACTCTCCGGTAAAAGGCACTCCATGAGAAGTTTCCAACAGTTTCAGCAATGCAACCAGTTCCGCTGCTCCAATTAAAGTAAAGAGGGGAATCATTTTGTGGGAGACAGCAGCCATCTCGTCCACATCCTCATTCTCCACAGCCTTCTGCAAACGCTCCGCATTGAGGCGGGTTTCAGCCACAAAACTTTCCAGAATGGACTTTGCCGCCTCGGGGTCATCGACCGAAAAAGCAGTGAGCGAAGAGAATTTATACCCCGGGCAAGCCGAAGTTTCCGAAACTTCCATAACCTCCATCCCTTTGTCCTCCATATTCAATTCATGTAGCAATTCACTGACGGTAAACGGCTTATGCAGGCATCCGGCAAATCCATGCACCGTAAATTCCTCACGCTGCATGTCACTGCGGGCAGTGACAGCAATCACCGGAACAGACTGTGCCTGCGGTATGTTCGAAGCACGAAGCAGTTTCAGTAAATCAAAACCATTAATAGCAGGCATCTGCACATCAGTAAGCAGAACATCAAAGGTTGCAGTGCGCAAGGCATCCAGCAGTTCATCCAGTTGTAAACAAGAGACAGAATTTATACCACTCTGCTGAAGCATGGCGGCAGTAAGGGTAAGCTGAATACGGTCATCATCGATAAGGAGGACATTCTTCAGTGAAGAATGAGGAACGGGGAATGAAGAATTGCCATTCGGCGTGGCAGCACATCCCGATTCTTCATCCTTCATTCTCCGTCCTTCACTCCTTACGGGATAGATAGGAATATATATGGTGAAAGTGCTTCCCTTGCCTGGCACACTGTCTACATCAATCGTGCCTTCAAGCAACTGTACCAGCATACGGACAATGGAAAGTCCAAGTCCAAACCCCTCTTTACCCTGAGCACCCGGTAAGCGGGTAAACTCCTGGAAGATACGTTCCCGGTCGGCAGGTTCCATACCTTTACCGGTATCAGCAATGGCAACTACCAGTCGACGGTCCTCGTAACGGGCAGTCATGGTAACACTGCCTTGGTCCGTAAACTTCACGGCATTGGACAGCAAATTGTTGATAATCTGGCGCAGACGCAAGGGGTCGCAAATATAGGTACCGCCCAGCTCCGGGGCAATGTCGCAATGAAGCGCCAGTCCTTTGGCAGCCGTAAGTGGTTCAAAACTGACGTGTATCTCTTCAAGCAGGCGGGAAGGATGAAAGGTGACCCGGTTGATTTCGGCCTTGTTCAAATCAAGACGATGGAAGTCGAGCAAATCAACGACCAGCTTCAGCAGATGTTCCGATGAGGTTTTCATATTGTCCAGATAGAACCGCTGACGCTCATCCACCGTCAGACGGGAAAGCAAGTCGGCATAGCCCATAATAGAACCGAGCGGGGCTTTGAAATCATGGGTAATGGCAAGCATCAGTTTTTCACGGACAGCGAGTAAATCCTCGGCACGACGACGGGCCTCTTCCAACTCACGACGGTAACGGTTGCTTCGGGTTATGTCGCGGCCGATGATAATAAGAAAAAAAGCGGAAAGCAACACCGCACCTACGGCAATGCCACTGATAATCTTGGCCGAACGGCGTCGGACCGCTTGTTGATACTCGGCTTCCGTCCGTGCACGCAGCAGAGTTTCCGTCTCGTAATCTTTCAGCAAGCTGTCAATACGAGCGGTCAGCATATGGTCCAAGCGTTGCAGATAGCGTTTACGTCGCTGTATAACAGTGTTTACAGCTTTTTTCTGCTGGGCCACGGCACGCAGTTTCTCATGCAAAGAATCGGCCGGATTATAGGGTTCAATCACCGTATCCGTTGCAAATTCAAGGGAGGTCTTTACCTGGATAGCCGTATCTTTCTTTGGGGGGACAAACACTTCACCCAAACGACGGAAAAACCCCTTCTTCCGAGGGCGTGTCACGACGGTATCCCGATGTGTAATGATACGGTGCTGCACACGCTGCTGGGTCACTACCGAGTCCTGCTGGGCAATTATCTGCTCAATGTCACTGGTGGATACCATGCTGTCATTCGCCTCACTCAGCGTGCGCAGCATTTTTATCGTATTGGTATCCTTCTCGCGTATCAAAGCAAGCACGCTGTCTGTCCATTGTACATCGCGGTCATCAGTAAGAATAAGGTTCTCCATTTCCCGGTGTACGAAAAACAAGGAAAAAAACAATACCGCCAGCAACAAAGTGTAGCCTACGGCAATCTTTACTTTGGAGACATTATTCATACTATCAAATCCTTTCCCTGGTCTGTTTACGGAACCTCAACCACAGCATCACTCCCGCACTGGTCAGTCCGAACGGGAAAGCCATCCAGACTCCCGTCAGCCCCCAACCGAAAACGAAACCGCAAAGGTACCCTACGGGCAAAGATATAATAAAATAGGATATAAATGCAATAATCATCATCGGTTTCACATCCGAGATGCCGCGCAGGGCATTGGCAAAGTTAATCTGCAACCCATCGCCGAACTGGTAAACCAAGAACGGGAAGAAGAGAGCGGCAACCATGCCGGACACTTCCGCATTGTCCGTAAACCATCCCCCTACCTGACCGCGAAGCGCAAAGACGATACCCAGCAACACCACCTCCATACACAGGATGATGTGAAGGCCGGCATACGCCGAGCGGCGCACATTCTGCCCGTCTCCCTGCCCCTTGAAGTTGCTGACACGCACGGCAACCGCAGCGCCCATGCCATAATACATCATGAAGGTGAACTGAGAGATAGTAAGCATTATCTGATGCGATGCTAGGGCAAGTGTCCCCAGCCAGCCCACCATGACGACGCTCAGACTGAAGGAAGCGGTCTCCATACCCATCTGCATACCCACGGGCCAGCCCAGTGCATTGAGCTTCCTGAACATCGGCATCGACCACCCCAGCCGCATGAAGCCGAGCCTGTAACGGATAAACCGGCGGCCGCGAAGCACAATCGCCGCAAAGACCACCACCATCACAATGCGGGAGAACAAGGTGCTGATACCCGCACCAAGCAGTCCCATCTCCGGAAAGCCCAGCTTTCCATTGATAAGTATATAGTTTCCTACGATGTTAAGCGCATTCCCTCCGAGCAGAATCCACATGGCCGTCTTGGTATCGGTGATGCCGTCCGTAAACTGTTTGAAACCGTTGAACAGCATGACAAAGACCAGTGAAGCAAGCAACACCAGATAGTAAGGCTTGATTAGAGGCAGCAATTCTCCGGGCTGTCCCAGCCGCTCCACATTGAAATAGAGAACAGCCATGACAAGAGTCAGCAACAAAGCCACCAGCACATTGGCAACCAGGCTACACCGCAACGCCTGCCCTGCCTCGGCAAAGCGGCGGTTACCGTAGAAGCCCCCTACAACCGGTGTCAGCCCGTAGCTGAAGCCCGTACTGAAAATAATGCAAAGAGTAAACAGATTGTTTACGAAAGAAGCGGCACCCAGTTCCTCCGTGCTGTGATGCCCAATCATCAGCGTATCGGCAAAACCAAGCACAATGACTCCCAACTGCCCCACCACAATGGGTAGCCCCAGGAGAAGCAATGCTTTATAGTGCTGCTTATACGTATCAAATAATTTTTTCATACTAAAGGTTTTCTTTTTGGTAATAAAGCACAATCCCGTTTTCATCGCGGAAGGTCTGTTGGGCGACCCTATGAAGCTGTTCTGCCGTCACAGAGCGGTAATTGTCCACTTCACGGTCTATGTCTTCTGCCTGTCCGGTCAGTTCAAACCAGGCAAGATTCGTGGCAACATTCAGATAATTGATGTTGCCGAATATCTGTGTAGACTCAAACTTGTTCTTTACTTTCTCCAATTCTTGTTCTCCAACAAACCCGGATTTCAACTCTTCCAACTCTTTCCGGACAGCAGCCTCGGCTTGCTCCAAAGATACGCCTGCAGATGGTTTTCCACTGATATGCAGCAGTCCGGCATCCCGTGTACCAGAGATATAGGCATCGAGACTGGAAAAGAGCTTTTGCTCCTGCACCAGCCTGCGGGTCAAGCGACTGGAACGTCCATTGCTCAGAATATCCGACAGAATATCGAAGGCATAATAATCGGCATCCTCACGGCTGCACATGTGATAAGCCATGAACAAAGCATCCAGAGGAACATTCCGTTCCACCGTCTGCCGGCGTTCCGCCGTCTGCACAACTTCTTGCGGTAATTGCCTTACGGGCACATTCCTACGGGGAATGGGAGCAAACCATTTTTCTGTCAGCCTAACCGTTTCTTCCCACGAAATATTTCCGGTAACGGCCAGCACTGCATTATTAGGTGCATAAAAACGAAAAAAGAATTCCTTTACCTCGTCCAGCGTGGCATTGGCAATGTGAGAGAGGTCTTTCCCGATAGTAGGCCAGCGATAAGGATGCGTTTGATAAGCCAAAGGACGAAGCAGATGTCCCACATCACCATACGGCTGGTTCAAGCAACGTTGTTTAAATTCCTCCATCACTACCGCACGCTGCACTTCAAGACTTTGCTCACTGAATGCCAGTTCCAGCATGCGGTCGGACTCCAGCCAGAAGCCGATTTCCACATTCGATTTTGGAACCGTCAGGTAGTAATTGGTTATATCATTATTGGTCCATGCATTATTCTCCCCGCCTGCCAATTGCAAAGGAGCGTCATAATCAGGAATATGCACCGAACCTCCGAACATCAGATGCTCGAACAGATGGGCAAAGCCCGTATGCTCGGGATGTTCGTCACGGGCACCCACGTCATAAACAATATTCAAGGCAACCATCTGCGTGCTGGTGTCCTCATTGTGCACCAACCGCAGACCGTTGTCAAATATCTTTTTGTTTATCTTCATAAAATGGAATGACAGAATCTATCATCAATCTATCACTGTCACTTTTTTAATAACCACATCCTCTTCGGGACGGTCGTTACGGTCAGTCTTGACCTTCTGTATTTTATCAACAATATCCATACCTTCCAGCACTTCACCGAACACGGTATATGCACCGTCCAAATGTGGAGTACCGCCCACGGTAGTATAAGCCTTCACCTGCTCGGGGGTAAACTTGAACTCCAGTTCCTTGGCAACCTGAGCCTCTGCCTGCGCAATCAAGGAATCTTGCAAATCCATCAGACCGTCCTGGTCATTATTCTTGCGCATCTTGTAGATTTCCTTCATGTGTTTCTGCGCCAACGCGTTGAAAGCATTGTTCAAGCGCATCTGATTCATCTGCTGTTCCATCCCCAGCAAGGTAGAGTCATTATACACTTTTCCGGTCACAATGTAGAACTGGCAGCCGGATGATGCCTTGTCAGGGTTCACCTCATCACCCTGGCGTGCAGCCGACAAAGCACCTTTTTTGTGAAAATACTTCGGATAAACAAATTCGGCAGGAACGGTATAACCCACGTCGCCTGCCCCCAGCATCTTGCCTTTCGGAGCCTTCTTCGATTCCGGGTCACCTGCTTGTATCATAAAGTCCTTGATGACACGGTGGAACAGCGTACCTTCATACGTGCCGTCTTCCACCAGCTTGATAAAGTTATCACGATGTTTCGGGGTTTCATTATACAGTTTCACGGTGATGTCACCCGCACTTGTTTCAATCTTCAGCTTCGTTTCTTTTTCCATATCTTCCTCTTTCTTTTGTCCCGGCTTGCAAGCAGTCAGACCGCAAACCAGTATAGTTAATAATACAATAAGATTTCTTTTCATTTTGTTTTTTATTTAATTTAAGTTTGCAAATATACTAAAATCAGACAAAAGCACTTACCTTTGCCTACATAAAAGAGATAAAAGGCTAAAGCAATGACATCCATATTAATTGTAGAAGATGATATTACTTACGGCATGATGCTAAAAACATGGCTCGGCAAAAAAGGTTTCCAAGTAACCTCCGCCAGCAGCATTGCCCGTGCTCAAAAACATATTGAGTCGGAAACCGTAGACTTGATATTGTCTGACCTGCGCCTGCCCGACAAGGATGGCATTGACTTATTGAAATGGCTGGGCGAACACGGCCTGCAAATACCGCTTATCATCATGACGGGATACGCTGACATACAGTCGGCCGTCCAAGCCATGAAACTGGGAGCCTGCGATTACATTGCCAAGCCTGTGAACCCGGACGAATTACTGAAAAAAATAGGCGAAGCCTTGAATGCATCATCCTCCGCTTTGAAACAGATGATGCATTCGTCCCGAACAGATGATGCGTTTACCCCAAACAGACCATCCGTTTCACCCAAACAGACGATGCATTCCGACAAGATGAAAAATCAGCCTCTGAAGGGTGCAGAAGGCTCATTGTCCTCCTCCGACTTCCTCGAGGGAGAGAGCGACGCAGCCAAACAACTCTACAATTATGTGAAACTGGTTTCACCTACCAATATGTCTGTACTCATCAATGGTGCCAGCGGAACGGGCAAAGAATACGTAGCCCACCGCATCCACCAGCTCAGCAAGCGTGCCGACCGGCCGTTTGTAGCCATCGATTGCGGTTCTATTCCCAAAGAATTGGCCGCTTCGGAGTTCTTCGGGCACATAAAGGGTGCCTTTACCGGCGCACTGACCGACAAAACGGGCGCTTTCGTCGAAGCCAACGGCGGTACCATCTTCCTGGATGAGATAGGCAATCTGAGCTATGAAGTGCAAATACAGTTGCTGCGTGCTTTGCAAGAGCGCAAGATACGTCCGGTAGGTTCAAACAAAGAGATAAGCGTGGATGTACGTCTGGTATCCGCCACCAACGAAAATCTGGAGCAAGCCATCGAAAAAGGGGCGTTCCGTGAAGATTTATATCACCGTATCAATGAATTCACCCTACGTATGCCGCAACTCAAAGACCGCCGTGAAGACATCCTGCTCTTTGCCAATTTCTTTCTGGACCAGGCCAACCGCGAAATGGACAAGCAACTGACCGGCTTTGATGACAAGGCATCCCGCGCCCTATTGGAATATCCCTGGCCCGGCAATCTACGCCAAATGAAGAATATGGTACGCCGTGCAACCTTGCTGGCACAAGGCAAATTCATTACTATCAACGAACTGAATGAACTGAAAGGGCCCGCACCGGGCATCATCGGTATCCCTCTCCGCAATGAGGAGGCAGAGAAGCATCAAATCATCGAAGCCTTGCGGCAGACGGGAAACAACAAGAGCCGCGCTGCACAACTGTTGGGCATTGACCGCAAAACGCTGTACAACAAGTTGAAGCTTTATAACATATCCGACTAAAGGGTGTGGAATTATTCCACACTCCCCTCCACACATTCCACACTTTTCCACACTATGCCACACTTTGCACAGAAACATATATCACTAACTATCAGAACATTATCCAACACACACTCTTTCTGGCACACCATTTGACCTATATTAGACGTAAGCAACAAGCGCTACAACAAGCAAGCACTTAGACTTAACAATAAGATATACCAACCTAAAAGCAAATGAATTATGAAAAAATTAGTATTAGTAGCAGCCCTGTTTATGTTTGTTTGTGGCGGAACGTTCTTGGCTCAAGCTAAGGCTCCGGTAGAACAGCCGAGTAAGACAACAACCTTGTCTAACGACACTGTGGTAACGGATACTTTGCAGAAAGCCGAGAACGTCCAAGACACAGCAAAAGTGGCCCAATAACAGTAAGCACACTACAACAAAAAAGCCGTTTCCTCCTTGTCTATTCTGGGAAACGGCTTTTTTTATTATCAATTGTTAATTAAAACATCACCAATGTCTTTCCGGATAAAGGTCATTCCACCATGCCGGACTATCCTGCAGCCAGCGGGCAAACCAAGCCATAATTGAATTGTGCCACAATTCACGTTTTGCATAATCAAGTACAAAATGGTTTTCACCATCTACGGTAATAAATTCCACCGGCTTACCCAATATCTTCAGCGCATTATACAATTGGATACTTTCACCGATAGGCACGTTTGTATCTACCGTGCCATGCAGCAACAACAGAGGGGTATTAATCTTGTCCGCATTGAACAATGCTCCATGCTTCGTAAACAAATCGGGATTATTCCAAGGATAGCTATCGGCTGCCGCAACAGAGTTATAGGAATATCCCCAATAACCCTCGCCCCAATAGCTCGTTACATTGCTGATGCCAGCATGCGAGGCAGCGGCAGCAAACATATCCGTCTTAGTCTGCAGATACATCGTCATGAATCCTCCATAAGAGGCACCCAGGCATCCGATACGTTTATCGTTGACAAACGGATGGGCTGCACAGAATTTCTTCGTACCTTCAATGATCTCATCGGCCGTACGCTCACCCCATGCATTGACATGGCGTGCAGAGAACTCCTGGCCGTACCCGATGGCACCACTGGGCTGGATAACATAAACCACATAGTCACGTGACGCAAACAACTGTGCACAGTACGGGGAAGTTATACCGCGGGTTGTAGGAGTCGTTCCTCCATAATAGTATACGATAAGCGGATACTTCTTGTTCGGGTCAAAAGACGGCGGCAGACAAACCATTCCCTTTATCTCCGTACCGTCCGAAGCTGTAAAGTTCCACTCTTCCATCTGTCCCAGCTCAATCTTATCGAGGATGGGCTTCATGGGATTGGCAAGCAGGGTAGAAACTTTTTTCTTCGTGTCGTACGTATAAGCTACGCCCGTGCTGGTGTTTCCTCCGCCCACATAGGCAGCCACAACCGGATTGTCATTGGCCAGCGTGAAGGAAGTAATCACATCTTCTTCAAGCGGAAGCATTTCAAAGCCGCCCGTCTTCGGAACATAACGGTAGATATGCCTGCAATCCCCATCAGTCGTATCGAAATAGATACATCCGTCCACACGGTTCCACTGCACGAGAGACACCGTAGGATTGAAATCGCGCGTGATAGCCTGCACTTTCTTTGTAGCCAAATCCATAATGAATGCTTGGGTATCAAAGTCATTGGCTATGGGATGTTCACCGCAATTCTTGCCAATGCCTCCGAAAGCAGACGGACTGCCCGTCACCAGAAGCTGCTTCCCGTCCGGAGAGTAAGAAGCACTTCCCAGATAAGCATCCCAGGCGACCAGCGTATCTGCCTGCAAGGTGGTCAAATCAATCTCGAAAAGAGAAGAGAGGGAGAAAGGGCATCGAGTGATGTCCGGCTTGGAAGTGCTGCACAACAGTTTCTTGCCATCCGGGGAAATATCATTCAGATAGACGTTGTGACTACCGTAGGTCAGGCGCTCGGAAAGTCCCGTCGCCACATCGTATTTCATGAGATAATAGCGGTCACGAGAATTGGGGATACGGTCGTCCGGATGCAAGAGACGTTTCAACGGGCCACTCACCTTTTCGCCCTCGTCCGTGAGCATATAGATAAGATAGTCTTCTGTAGGAGACCAGCTGAAATATCCTTCGGGAACATTCTTCAGCAGCACTTCCTCACGCATCGTGGCGGGATCGAACACAACCAGGTCATTCTGCTCCTCGCCCATAACCGTATAATAGAGCTTGTTGCTGTTGGGCATCCAGTTCATCTTTTCATTGGCATTGGGCAATATCACCCGGCCGGTCTTTACCTCGGTCAGCTCACAACGGGTCCTGGAACGCTTCACGTCGTAATTGTCCGAATAGCGGGTCAGCAGATACTTGCCGTTGGGCGAAAGAGAAACCCTGCTCGCTCGGGAGCCGAAATTGGTGTTGAACAAAGAGAAACGTCTCTTCATGTCCGGTGCCATCCGGCAAGCTACATCGGCAAAGTCCTTTTCCTTTTCAAATTCGCATTTCAGCATCGGCTGCATCTTGTCGTCCGCGCTTGAAAGCAACTTGATGACAATCTCATAATCCGCTTCAGGGTCCATACGCAGACTGACAGCCGTAGGACGGACCTGCGACAAGCTGTCCTCCGCTGTCTCCTTGACTTGCTTGGATTCACCGTTTACAAACACCTCAAAACGGGCAGGAGAATATACATTCAGCTTGCCCTTCATGAAACGCTCCGCACGCAGATTGGTAGCAAACAGATAGAACAGATTGTCCTTGTCCGCCTTTGCCACAGTTACATATCCAGCCGTATCAGCAACCATACGTTCGTACCGACCTCCGTCGAAGTCGAGACTGACCTTCGTCTTCAGAAGATTGCCGGTAGTAAACTTGTCTCCCTTGAAGTTGATACTATCGCCCTGGAGGGGAGTGCGCACCGTAACGGCCGGACGCACGTTATACTCAGCAACTCTTTCCTGAGCTTGGGCAGCCAATCCCGCAAGGAGCAGCAAACCCGACAAAACTGTGATTTTCTTCATTACTGTAAGATTAAATCGTTTCAAAACCATTCCATAAATTTCCGGGAGGAACGGGCGCCTCCACTTCTATCAGTTCTTTGGACACCGGATGCACAAAACGGATATACCGCGCATGCAGACAGATGCTGCCGTCGGGATTGGAGCGGGGCGAACCATACTTCAAATCTCCCTTGATGGGACAGCCCATCTTTGCCAACTGACAACGTATCTGGTGATGGCGTCCGGTTTTCAAATCTATTTCCAACAGATAATAGTTCTGCGACCGCCCGATGAGCCGGTAATGCAAAATCGCTTTCTTGCTGCCCGGCACCTCCTTGTCGTATGCATAACTCTTGTTCTGTTTCTCATTTCGCACCAGATAGTTCACCAATTCCCCCTCTTCCTCGCGGGGCAAGTTCTTCACTACTGCCCAGTAAGTCTTCTTCACCTCGCTATTCTTGAACATCTCGTTCAGACGCGACAGTGCCTTACTGGTCTTGGCAAAAACAACAAGACCGCTCACGGGGCGGTCCAGCCGGTGAGCGACACCGATAAAGACATTTCCAGGCTTGCTGTACTTCTCTTTCAGGTACTGCTTTACAGTTTCCGAAAGCGGTGTATCACTCGTTTTGTCTCCCTGAACTATCTCGGAAGCGGTCTTGTTGACTATAATGATATGATTGTCTTCGTATACGACAGTCATCGGTTGTTAATGTTTAATGATTAGTGATTAATGATTAATGACTAACACCCAACTTCTCATTAAACATTAATCACTAATCATTAATCATTAAATTACATATTCATCCCACCATCTACCTGAATAACCTGACCGGATACATAAGAAGACATATCAGAAGCCAGGAAAGTAGCGATATTTGCCACGTCTTCGGGTGTGCCGCCACGACGCAAAGGAATCTTCTTGCACCATTCAGCCTTCACCTCTTCAGACAAGGCGTCGGTCATGGCTGTCATGATGAAGCCCGGAGCAATGGCATTGGCACGGATTCCACGAGAACCCAGCTCCTGAGCGATAGACTTGGCCAAAGCAATCATACCGGCTTTGGAAGCAGAATAGTTGGCCTGGCCGGCATTGCCGTGAACACCTACCACAGATGCCATATTGATAATGCTACCCGCCTTCTGGCGCATCATGATGGGTGTGCAGGCATGGATAAAGTTAAATGCCGATTTCAGGTTGACATTGATAACCATATCCCATTGCTGTTCGCTCATACGCATCATCAGACCGTCACGTGTAATACCGGCATTGTTTACCAGAATATCAATACGTCCAAAGTCCTTATGGATTTCTGCCACTACATTGGCAGTGTCTTCAAAGTTTGCTGCATTGGAGGCATAAGCTTTTGCCTTTACTCCCAAAGCTTCCAATTCTTTTGCCGTAGCCTCGGCATTTTCATCAATCACTAAGTCAGTGAATGCAATATTTGCTCCTTCTTGAGCGAACTTCAAAGCGATAGCCTTGCCGATGCCGCGTGCAGCACCTGTCACAATGGCTGTTTTTCCATCTAATAATCCCATATTATTTTAAAATTATTTATAAAATGTATTCTTACTTCTTTCCCAATGCACCAAGTACCAGACGGGTCACGTAAGTATCGCGTACCGCATCGTCCAGATTGGCCCCTATATGGCCGCGGATATAAGGTGTTTCAATACCTTTGACACTGTAATGCACAATCTCGGCAGTCATATCCAAGTCATCTATCTGGAAAACACCCTTCTCCATACCTTCACGCAGAACCTCCTTGAAAAGCTGGGTCTCTGTAGCATCGAAACGTTTGCGCACTTTCTCCACTCTCCAAATATCCCGAAAGAAATTGGCACGAAGAGTACCATTCCGAAAGACAACCTCTTTTACCGCATCCAGATGAGTGTAAATCATTTCCATCAGTTTCTCGTCCGGCTGAATATCTTTCTCTACCACGTGCTTCATCATATCCGAAAGAATATCCAGCTCCGACTCGACAACAGCCAAGTAGATATCTTCCTTGCTCTTAAAATAGGTATAGAGCGTTCTCCTACCTTTCTTCGAAGCGAGGGCAATATCATTCATCGTGGTATTCTCAACGCCCATCTTTGCAAACAGCTGACGGGCAACGTCCACTAATTTAGCTTTTGTCTTCGATACGGTCATAGATTAATTGCACATTGCTTTATTATTTGAGCAAAAGTAAGACATTTCCGCATATCTTACAAGAAAACATTCATTTTATTAATGAACAGCCCTAAAAAGGAAGAAAAAAAGTAGGCTTATTATCGTTCTATTTATCAACATATTACTCATTAAAATCCACTTAACCTCAAAAATATCATGCATTTTATTTGCATATTAAATAAAAAGCCGTACCTTTGCACCCACAAAACAATAACATCGCGGAGTGGAGCAGTTGGTAGCTCGTTGGGCTCATAACCCAAAGGTCATTCGTTCGAGTCGGATCTCCGCAACTACAATGAGGATAAAAGGTTTAAAGGCCGTTTATCCTCATTTTTTTTAATTCCCATCAAGGACAGAAAAAAATGTTTGCGCAAATAATGTTTGTGCAAATTGCTTCCACACTTCCACCTCCTCTCCACATCCCTTTATTCATCGGCATTACAGATGCGGTGGAAGCAACTCAAAAGTGTGGAAGCAAAATTTGCTTCCACACCGTTTCACAAACAGAAATACTGACACCACAAGAAGATAACATGGAGTAACACAAGTTATTAATTTCTTGCATCACATCTTATTTATATCGTACCTGACGAAATCAATATCCTGCAAACACGGTATTAATTCCATCTCCTCCCCCTTCAAATGCAATCAGAACAAATGCGTACAGCCACACAAAGCCAAGACTTCAATACTGTTTTCCTCTGTGCTTTATTCAGAGAATGAAGGTATTTATTACGTCGGACATAAGGAATCAACAGTATGCAACGGCCATGATGCAATCGCCTAACGGCCATCAACAACCCGCTTAACAGCCGTCAGCAGATCACCGCACGACCATTAGGCGCTGATAAGGCAATGAGTAAAAGGGAACACTCCCTATACACAAGTAAACAAAGCCCTATATACAACGGATTAAAAGCAGCGGTTTCCCTTAGAATATCCTGATGAAAAGCAACCCCAGCCCGATGGCAACGCCAGTCGAAACAAGTCCGGGAAGCATGAACGAGTGGTTCAGCACATACTTGCCGATACGGGTAGTTCCGGTACGGTCGAAATTAATGGCTGCTACTACGGTGGGATAGTTGGGAATAAAGAAGTAACCGTTTACGGCCGGGAACAGAGCAACCAGTATCATAGGCGAAATGCCCAAAGCGATGCCCAAAGGCATCAGTGCGCGCACAGTGGCGGCCTGGCTATAAAGCAGAATCGACATGGCAAACAAGGCTATCCCGAACAGCCACGGCATTTGCCTCACCACTCCCTCGACGGACTGGGTCAACTGAAGCATGTTTCCCTGAAGAAAAGTATCTCCCATCCAGGCAATGCCGAATATGGCAATCACCGCCTGCATGCCTGCCGGGAAGACGGAGCCTTGCGTTGCCTTCATGCCGTCGGTGCGAGTCAGCAGCAAGATGAGGGCGGCGGCAGAGAGCATCACGATTTCGATAATGGCGGACATGCCGAGTCTCACCGTCTCGCCGTCTATCACGAAGGCAGGACGCAAACTGTCGAACGAACCAAAGAACACGATAAAAACAGTGGCAAGGATAAAGATAAGCACAGACAAGACGGCATGCCGTTTATTGTGTATATCCTTTATCTCCACCTTCTTGACATCAAGATAGCCTTCGGTCAACCTCTTTCTGTACTCCGGGTCGTCTGCCAACTCCTTGCCCACCTTCATGGAGAACAAGGCGCCCACAAGTACCCCGATAATGGTAGCAGGAATCGTTATTTTCAGAATATCAAACAAGGTGACATCAAATCCCGCCAGCAACCCAAGCAATGCGACGGTGGCAGCCGAAATGGGACTTGCCGTAATAGCCTGCTGCGAAGCAATCACCGCAATGCCCAGTGGCCTCTCGGGACGAATCTTGGTCTCCGTGGCAACCTCGGCAATCACGGGAAGCACCGAATATGCCACATGTCCCGTACCGGCAACAAAAGTAAACAAATAGGTCACAATAGGGCTCAAGATGGTGACCTGCGAAGGATTCTTCCGCAACAACCGTTCTGCCAGCTTTACCATATAATCCAGTCCGCCAGCCGCCTGCATGCAGGATGCGGCAGAAATGACGGCGGCTATCATCAACATAACGTCAATGGGAGGTGATGTAGGCTGCAATCCGAAACCAAACGTCAGAATTGCCAGACCTATCCCTCCCATTACACCTAGTCCAATGCCGCCCAAGCGGGCGCCTATAATGATAGCTACCAATACGAATGCCAATTGCAAGGCCATATACTCTACACTTTTTGATTCATGTGCAAAGATAAGTCATTTCGTATTATGGCTACTCACCTACTTCTATTTTAACTGCTTGTTTTAACTCCACACTCAAAGAGGCATCATCCTTTAACGGTGTCCAGAACACCCGGCGGCATTCATTCTTCTGCAAAAGACAACGATGATAGCGACTGCCGGACAGATGCTCCGTATCGATATGGAAGGAACCGGTATTGACATCCCAGTCGGCTATCTCGTCCAGATTCAGATAAAGGTTGCGCACTGTGCCGCTGTTGAAATGCAAGCTCTGCGCCTGCGCCGCAAGCGCAGTGACATGGCAATCTTCCAGCCGGGCAAGGTATCGCGTGCGGAAAGAGAGCGTATCGCAACGGAGTCCGTAGAAATTGGCTTCCATATCTTCCACATCTACCACAACCGCTTGTACCTCCGCAGGCAACCGCAATTCCATCCCTTCTGAACGAACCCTTATCCAAATGTCATTCTGAAGATGCTGTTCCAGCTTATCCTCCGGAAAGTCAAAGGTGACGAGCAGGGTATCGCCAACGGAAGTCATCGACATAAAAGCCTCCATATCCCCTGCATAGGAGAAACTGCCCTGCTGCAAAGAGTCTCCGGCAGTTACCTCCAACGGCACTTCCCCGAACGAGAACATACGCTCTGCCTCCACAATACCTTCTTTTTTCTGTTTCCACACCACCGGAGGCTGTGTCAGCTTCAACACCCTGCACGAGGGCAGCTGCACCGTTTTCCGTTCTCCGCCGATTTCCATAAAATTATCTTTCTGAGTGACATTGCGGTCCACCACATAGAACATGAGTCCGCATACCATTGCCACACCGGTAACCAGCATTCCTATCATTATATAAGTCGTTCGTTTCATAACTGTCTTCTTTTATTTTTGTTTCTTGATAAACTCCTGATACATCCCGGACAACTCCTCGGCAGAGATGCCCAGCGTGAAAATCTGCTTGAAGAAATAATCCACTTCCTCCTTCAGAAAATACTCTTTCCTCAACGAAAGAATCAGCTTACGTGCACCTACCGACACAAAATAGCCGATACCCCGCTTGTTGTAAATCACTCCTTGCGTCTGCAAGTAGTCGTACGAACGCATCACCGTATTGGCGTTGACCTCTACCACAGCCGCATATTCCCGTACCGAAGGAATACGTTCTTCCTCCTGATATTGCCCGAGAAGTACCTCGTCGCAAATGCGGTCTGCTATTTGCAGGTAGATGGCTTTGCTTTCCTTAAAGTTCATAGTTACCAGCGATTAATGATTTCGGACTCCTTGAAACGGAAATAGGCAAGCACCCAGTTGAAAAGGGCGAAAAACGAAGTTATAAAAATCAGCCAGTCACTCGATGCTTCCCTGTTGATATAAGGCTCGGTCATAAAAAAATTATTGGGTAGAATGGTTTCCAGACACAATACAGCTATCAGGATATATGAAACGAAGATGCAGACACCGGCCGCAAAAGTCTTGATAAGTGCATTTTTGGGCCAGACCGTACTGCCCAGCAGGAAGAAAGACTGTAGAAAAAAGTAGCAGCTCAGGAATATACCCACCACAGCCGGTCCGCTTCCTATCGTCTCATAGAAACGGTTCGTGTTACAGCAGAATTCCCACAACGGAAAGGAGTGAACGACATGCAGCTCCGGGTAGGCCAGAAGATAGAAGACGACTCTTGTCAAGTCCGCCAGCTTGAAAGCTATCAGAAAGACCAAGATAAAGCCGCAGGTAGCCACCAGCCAGCGGGCAAAGAATTTCTCGAACATGGTGGCAGGTGTCATGAGCACAACGGTACGACTCGTCTTGCTTTTCATCCTTTCCATGGTAAACGAGGCGCTAATGCATCCCCAAATGACAAGTCCCCAAAGAAAGAATCTGGACTCAAACTCCCAGATAGGGTCCATGCCCACAGCTCCCGCTTCCAGATTGTGATACTGATAGTATCCATTCCAGACAAAGACTATGGCCAACATTCCGTAGACCATCACCGAGCGGAGTATATAGGTCTTCCAATTCTCCACCATCTCTTTGCGGCATACGTTCACAAAGCGATGCAAACTAAAAAAGGTATCGCGTATCATTATTCATTTGTTTTAGTGTGAAACATTTCCGCTATCTTCCCAGGCTCTGCAAGTACGGCGCCAAACAGCAGTTCAAGATTAATCTCCGATTCCTCACCTTCCGTATTGGGCAGCATCAAGAAATTGCCTTGTACGGAGGGAAGCGTGTACAAGGCAGTCGCAGCCAACTCCCGGTCGTCACTCTCCAAGAAGAACAGCTTACTGCAAATGCTGGCAGTGGATTCGTCCAGCAATACGCGGCTGTTGTCCATAATCAGCACATGGTCCAGTACTTTGTCAATGTCACGCACCTGATGGGTGGAAATGACAATCGTCTTGTCGTCCGACATACCCGAAGCCAGAAATTTGCGGAACTGGCTCTTTCCCGGAATATCCAGTCCATTGGTAGGCTCATCCATCAGCAGCAGGGAAGTATTGGTGGCCAGCGCAAAACTCATGAAGATTTTCTTTTTCTGCCCCATGGACAAGGCTCCCAAATCAGCATCCATATCCATCTCGAAGAAATGTAGGTACTTCACCATGTCTTCCTTGCTGAAACGGGGATAGAACTTACTGTTCAGTTCAATATAGCTGACCAAGGAAATAGGAGGCAGCTCGAACTCCTCGGGTACCAGAAACATGTCCTGCAACGTGACGGGCAACCGGCGGCGCATGTCGGTATCATGATACATCACTCTCCCACGTTTGGGAGCCAACAAACCGCTCATCAGATAGAGCAACGTAGACTTGCCGGCTCCGTTCTTACCCAACAGACCGTAAACCCGGCCGGCTTCCAGCGAAAGTGAAAAATCGCTCAGGACTTCTTTCCGCCCCTTGCGATAACTAAATGAAATGTTTTCTACTTGTAACATACGCTTGGATGAATTAAATATCTTATTGTTTATGTGTATTAGTATAATAGTACACCGCAAAAGTAGACATTCTTTTCAATACGACAAGCGTTTCAAGAAAAAAAATGCTCAGAAAAAGGAACAATTCTATTCTTTGGTTCGAAATTAGCCTCACACGCAAGAAGATTAGGACACTTCTGTATCCATTTAGGACTCTATATTTCCTGCCACTTGCTTTACATTTGCAAAGGAGCTAAAGACATGAATATGAAAAACGAAGAAAAGATTTACCAACTTAACACATACAATATAGCAGAATATACAAGTACGGACTATACCGACAACGATATTGCTATACTTGGAGATTTCAAGAACTTGCTTTTCAACAAGTATTTCAAGTTGAATGCAAACATCTATGTGGTCTGTGTAAAAGGAAGACTGCAGATAAACATCAATACCCAAAAATATGCTATCTACCCCGGTGAGATGCTGATTTGTATGCCCAATATGATTCTGAGCAATTGCACAACCAGTTCCGACTTCAAGGGCGCCATGTTCTGTCTGTCGACCCAGATTACACAGAAGTACCTTCATAAAAGTAGTGACATATGGAACAAGGCTTTCTATATCAGCCAGAATCCGGTAGTACGCATTGACAAGGACAGAGTGCAACTGTTCGATTTATACTATAAGGTGATACGTGCCCGAATGAAACAAGCGGAGCAGCCCTACTACAAAGAAGTCATCAGGTCGCTGATACGCACCATGCTGTATGAGCTGCTGGCAGATTTAAACCAGTTGAGCACCCCTCCCGAAAGCCAAATGGTGAAGCGGAGCAACATTCTATTCAAGAGATTCCTCGACCTGCTGGCCTGCACCGAGGTGAAAAAACGTTCTATTTCCTATTATGCGGGTAAGCTGTGTGTTACTCCCAAATATCTTTCCACCGTCTGCAAAAAGGTCAGCGGAAAGACAGCCTTCGAGTGGATAAACGATTATGTGGTCGAAGACATCAAATATTTTCTGAAGTATTCCAATAAGTCTATCAAGGAGATTTCCGAGCATCAGGATTTCCCCAACATCTCCTTTTTCGGGAAGTATGTGAAGACACACTTAGGCACTTCACCCACGGACTACCGCAAGCAATCACTGCCTCCAAGGGGGACCCTGCAACAAAAAAGGAGGAGCTAAGAATCACTCTCCACTCCTCCCGACACGACAAACAACTAAAATTATTGCTATTTGATGCCGTCCAATGCCTTGTTTGCTGTGGCATTGGTGGGGTCGATAGCCAGAATTTTATTCCAGTACTCTTTCGAAGTAGCATAGTCACTCTTCAACAGATAGTAGTAGCCCAGATAACTGTAACACTCTATCAATGCAGAGTTGTACCTCGGTTCGTTTTTGGCAAGCAGTACGTCCACCACCTTCTCGTAATAAGGTTTCGCCAATCCCTCTGTAGTTTCGGGGTCCATGGCAGAGTGTGTGCGGGCGCGCCACATATCTCCCAAATAACTGTCGGGAGCTTGTTCGGCAACAAGTGCGAACACAGAGTCGGCAGCCTGCAATGCCGCCATGCGGTCGGCAGACTGAACGGAGAGAGTGTCCGAGGACGTACCCTCTCCGTAGTACAGACGCCCTAACTGGAATAAGTTTTCGGACGTCTTTTTACCTTGTGCCAGCGAGTCATAGTACTTTTTATAAGCAGCAATGGCTTGGGTATAGTCGTTTTTCAATTCATAAGCATCGGCAATCTCACGCCACAAATCCACCTGACTCTCATCCTTCTCCAATGCCTTACCATATTCCTCAATGGCCTGGTCATATTTCTTCAGAGCACTCAACAGAGCACCGTGATAGCGGTAATCCAAGCATGAATAATCGGCATTATCCGAAGCATTGAAGAAAGCATCGGCAGCCTTCTCTGCCTCGTCATAACGCTTGAGGTCGACATTGTTGTACATCACAAGCCGGTTGAATGCGGCATGGCGGGCATTCTTCTGCAAACCTTTCTGCGCCACCGCCAAGGATTTCTCGAAGTCGTGGTTCAAGAATAGTGCAAAAGCATATTTCAGGATGTCATCTTCCGTAGCCACGGGAGTATCGATGAACTTGGCATAGGTGTCGGCAGCCTTGCCAAAACGGTTGGTGGCGTAATACACTTCCGCCAGCTCCTTGTCTGCTTCCAGGCAATCCGGAGCTATGGCCTTCAGCTGGTTCAGCTTCTCTATGGCCTGCGAAGGACTGGCAGACTTGTATGCCTGCGCATATTTCAGATACGCATCCTTATAATTCGAATCAAAATAGATGGCTTGCTCATAAAGCTGGCATGCCTTTCCGATATCATTCCGGGCAAAAGCGATGTCACCCTCGAGTACAGAAACTGCCGGAGCCTTGTTGTCGGCCTTTCTTGCCATCTCCAGATAGGTTTCCGCCTCTTTCAGCTGTCCTGCATCCAGATAGGCACGGGCCACGGAAGTCACAAGCTCCACATTTTTTTTGTTCTTGCCCTTCAGCAGTTCTCCGGCTGCGTCGGAAGCCTGCTCCGGATTCGCCTTTATCAGACTTTTTACTTTATCCACCCCCGCCTGCCATTCGGGCACCGGCGTTTGTGCGGCGAGCGTACCTGCAAACAGCATCGCTCCCAAACAAAATACAAATCTACGTTTCATGTTAGCATTCATTTTAGTTATTCATCCTTGACGTTCACCACGCGCACCGGTTGGGTGGCGGGGACCAATCCCGACTTCAATATAATCCGCTGTCCCCGGTCGGAAGCGAGGAAAGAGGCAAATCCCCACGGAAGTGCGCTCCGCGGATCATTCAACAAGGCATAGATGCTGCGTGCCAACGGATAATCACCGTAATACAAATACGCCTGATAGGGTTTGTAACTGTTGTCCGGCATGGCCTTGTCAGCAGCACTGACGGACATCAGCCGCACCTCTTTACTGAAAGAGAGCCCCGTACTGTCATTCCGGTCGCTCAGCCAGTTCACGCCGATAATACCGATGGCATCAGGCGTGCGGGCCACGTAGTCAATCACCTCCCTATTGGTTTTCAACGCTTTCAACTGACTGGAAAGCGGTACACCCTTACAGATGGAATCGACAGCAAAACGTACGGTACTGGAGTTCTTGTTGTCAAACACAAGACTGATATCCCCCAGACGGGAAGCCGGATAGATATCTTTCCACTGCTTCGCATCACCCGTCAGGATGCGGCGGATGTCCTTCACACTAATCAATGAATCCGGATTGCCAAGATGGGTTATCAATGCCAGCCCGTCCGTAGCAATCTTTATCTCCTGCGGAAAAAACTTCCGGCTATTGAAGGAATTCATCTCTTCGGGAGTCAGTCTGCGACTGGTTATTGCCAACCGCAGACTGTCCTTGAGCAAGAGGTTGACGGCATCGACTTCCGTCACATAACGGGGCACAATTCCTGCCAAGGGGAACAGTCCTTCGAACACGTCAATTTCTTCCTGCACAATAGGCTGGAAACTTTCGTCCGCAGCAATTGCAATCACACCGGAGGTATACGTATCCGTTTGTCCGTCCTTGGGCTTGCTTTGGCAGGCAGACAGCAGAGTCAGCAGCACCAGCAAGCCTGAAAGCTGAAGTTGTTTCACCGTTTTCATAACACACACACTTATTGTAATCTAAACATCACCGGTATCGTATATTTCACCGATACGGCCTTACCATTCTGCTTGCCGGGAATCCATTTGGGCATGGACATAATCACACGGACAGCTTCTTTATCCAGATAGGGGTCTACACCTCTCAGCACTTTCACATCACGCACCTTGCCGTCGGCACCTACCACAAACTGGCAGGTTACACGCCCTTGCGTACCGTTTTCCTGGGCAATGGTCGGATACTTCATATTCTTGCTGATGAACTGCATCATCTCGGCCTGACCACCGGGGAACTGGGGCATCTGCTCTACCATATCGAAAACCTTTTCAGGTTCCGGTTCGGCCTGCGTCACCACTTGTTTCAAGTCGGCGATGTCCTTGCCGTGTTCCTCGTCATTACCTTTCACGTCGGCAATGGAGATGGCAACTTTCGTTTCCGTCAGTTCTGTCTGGCTTTTTATTTCATCCTCGTCCCTCACTTCCTCATCCTTTTTGATGACGGGAGCGGTAAACTTAATGGAGCTTTTCAATGCAGGCGGCGGTGGGGCCACGGGCTCTATCCGCTTCATCTCTTCCTGCTTCACTTCCGGTTCTTCCAGCTGCGAAAGGGTAGTCACTTCGGTCATCACCTCTTTCTGTTTGGGGGTAGCCATCTTTATCAGCGTAGGGATACTGAAACCTATCAATGCAATTACAATTACCAGTATCACGGCAATGTTGTGCCGTCTGGGAGAGGTCTCACGCATCTTATAGGCTCCATATGCTTTGTTCTTACCACTGAACACGAGGTCACACCATGCTTGGGAGCTTAAATCTACTTTAGCCATATTCTTTCCTTTCTTTGGGTGTTACACATCATTCAGCAATGTTCTGGGACAATTCGCCCTTGCTTTCGTAGTTCTTCATCAAAAACTCGTCGGCTTCGGCAATATCCGTTATCACATACTTACCTATATTACATATCTGCATTTCATCGAGAGCATCAATCAGATTCTTGTACGAAGACTTGTCGGTAGCCTTGATGATGACTGTCGGCGTATCCTTTCCGCTTTTTATCCCGGAAAGCTGTTTCCGGTAGTCATCCTCTGATATCTTAAGATCCAGTTTCTGCTGCTTCAGTCTGTTCACCTCGTTCACAGCAACTCTATTACGTTGCAGAAGCATTGCCCGCAGACCATCCGCCTGATAGGTAGTTTCCTTCAGTGAAGTATAGTCCTTGTAGTTGGGCTCCCCTTCGTAATAATACAACTTGTTGTCATCCCCCAGCAACAGCGTGATGGCTTGGGAAGCCTTGACTTTGGTCTGCTGCTCCTCGGTGATGGTCTTGTCATTGCTCGGCATGCTTATCTCCATGGTCTGAGGTTTGCTCAGTGAGGTACAAAGCATAAAGAAGGTAATCAGCAACATGTTCATGTCTACCATAGGTGTAAAGTCCACCCTGACAGTCATTTTCTTCTGCTTGCTTTTTCCACCTTTCTTGTTGCCGCTTTCTTGTATTTCAGCCATAATGTTTCCTTTCTTGTTCTACTTGTAACTCGTAGCTTGTCACTCCTCACTTGTGGTCTTCAGAGAAGTAATCAGGTTGTACCGGTTCTCTCTGAGGTCCTGAAGTGAGTTCATCACATTTTTTATTACGGAATAAGGAGTATTGGCATCTGCCTTGATGGCAATGCGCAAATCACTGTTCACTGCACGGGCGTTGCGTACCCAGGCCTTGAACTGATTGTCAATACTGTCTGTCGGTATCCCCTCATTCTTCAATACAGCATCTTGCTGGTCTTGCGGCAAGTCGAGGTATTTCTTCATACTCTTCATCGGCACACCAAAGGTAGACGCCAGCATGAATTTTTTAGTTTCCTCCGGAGTGAAAGTCACTCCATACTCCTGCCCCATAGCTTCCAGCACTTCGCGCAAGTCGGACTGCTTGTCCAGACTCATAAATACTTTTCCGCTCGGATCGACCAATATCTGGAGTACATTTGTCTCCGGAATCTTAATCTCGGATACAGAGGCGGGAGTCGTTACTTGTACCGGCTCTTTCTTCACGAACGTAGAAGTCAGCATGAAGAAGGTCAGCAGCAGTACAGTTACGTCACTCATCGCCGTCATATCGATGAACGTACTTTTCTTTTTTATTTTCGCTCTGCCCATAATCGTTTCATTGAAAATTAAAATTGAGAATTCATTCGTTGAATAGATAATAGAAGCCTACGTCACAGCGCAGCTCCAACTATCAGCAGTCAACTATTTATGGGTAGCTGCAAAAGTCTGCACGATGGAGAAACCAACCTCATCGAGGCTGTAAGTCAACTTGTCAATCTTGTTTGTATAATAGTTGTAGGAGATAACGGCCAATGCACCGGTCAAGATACCGAAGGCAGTATTAATCAAAGCCTCAGAAATACCTTGCGACAGAGCCATGGAGTCGGCTGAACCTCCGGCTGCAAGGGCGGCAAATGAACGGATCATACCGATAACTGTACCGAGCAATCCCATCAATGTACCTAAAGTCGTGATGGTACCAATAATAGGAAGATTCTGCTCCATCATCGGCAGTTCCAGCGCAGTGGCTTCTTCCAATTCCTTCTGGATGGCAAGCAGTTTCTGGTCTTTGGACAGCTCTGTGTCATTCTCCATCTCGGCATACTTCTTCAAAGTGGCATTTACCACATTGGCTACAGAACCACGTTGTGAATCGCAGATTTGTTGTGCCTTCTTCATATCACCTTCAGCCAAGGCTGCTTTGATGTTAGCTACGAATTTCACCAATGACCCCTTACCAAAGGCAGCGCCAATGGCAATATAACGTTCAATACTCAGTGCGATGACAGTCAGCAAAAGCGTTTGAATTACAGGAACAATGAATCCACCTTTATAGATGGTACCGAGGAAGTTACCCGGCAACGGATGGTTGTTCGGGTCGTTGTTCATAAAGTTGGAGGGATTTCCCAACACAAAGTGAAAAATAAGCACGGCGATGATAAAGCAGATTACGATTACCCAACCGGCGGATCTGATGCCTTTAAAAGAGGCTGCTTTTTTTTGAGTAGTTTCCATGATGAAAAGTTTAATTGTTGGTATTTAAATAGAGTTTTGAAAATAAAGCATAGGGATACGACTTCCCGCTTACGAACCGATAGGGCGTAATCATCCTTGCAACCTTAACTAACATATATGTACACTAAAGGTCACCTGCCTTCAGTCTCTTCAAGACAATAAGGAGAAAAAGGGGGAAATCAATAAGAAGAAAAGTTGGCTAAATCAAAATCCGCCGAAGCGTATAAATATAGTAATCACTGCCCGTCAATGCATAGTACGGGTCTTTATCTGAGTAGTATAATTTAGAGCGGCCTTGCACGAGTAGATTCTCGTGGTTGGATAACATCAAAAGAATGTTTCTGAGGAAAAGATTGTCTTCAATCACCCTGCGCAAACGCTGTTGATGAGAAGAGTAAGTTTCGGAAACCGGTTTGTTTCCCAGTTCGACATCCGTAGTCCATGCGAACTTGGTATTCGTGAACAATGAATTCTTCTTGTCAATACTATTGTCGGAAGTAGAAGAACATGAAGATAAAGAAACGGAAACTTCAGCAGTTCCGGCCATTCTGTCATCCACCTGCACCAGGTCAATGGCTTTACCGCTAATGCTGCAAGTCAACATCAGTAGCATGCATATCCAGAATGTCTTTACAGTTGTTTTCATGTCGTCTAATGATTCTACAATAAATAACAGATGTCTCTCTTATTTGTTTTACAGCTATGTTACTTTCTTTTGTAAAAAGATTAAATTGTTCACTGATTAAAGGATTTACTATACCTTTTAATACTCTGTAAAGGTACGAAGAATATATGAAATACGAAAGTGGGAATAGGATATAAAATACTGATTTTAAACGTTTTTAATCATTCATTTAGCACCTTAATTCGGGAATTAATCTGATGAATATACGATGAATAATTATATATAATAAGGTATAGTGATTAGCGGTAGAAACGGAATGTTAGAGGAGAGGTATATAAAACGAACAAAGCCTCCGTATCCTTATCAGACACGGAGGCTTCTTCTGAA
>ERZ1108167.100-NODE-100-length-137869-cov-30.953234_pt1 | contig 137869 bp, 146 predicted proteins | sample MGYA00403703_ERZ1108167 | MGnify/ENA primary metagenome ERZ1108167 (study PRJEB35170, sample SAMEA104062411) | human gut metagenome | biome: human gut; feature: human-associated habitat; material: faeces | place: Denmark | collected 2012-05-11 ...
TTAGCAACGGCCCGAAGGGCGAGGCGCAGCCGAGTAATCCTCCCGGATGCACCATCTTCTTTTCTGTACCACTCTCTTTCTCCCTGGTTATTCCTTCGACGTTCTGTCAGCAATCATTTCTCTTTGAGCGACAAAAACCACCGTTTACGATAAAGTAATGCTTTGTTAATCGTTTAGCGAGAGCACGATGTACGCACAGTATGACGGTTTGATCTTCGATATGGATGGCACTCTCCTGGATACCGAACCCACGCATCGTCAAGCCTGGACTGATGTCCTTGCTCGTTACGGTATGCGTTTCGATCTTCAGGCGATGATCGCCCTCAACGGAGCCCCAACCTGGCGTATAGCGCAGGCCGTGATTGAACGTAATCATGCCGATCTCGACCCGCACCTTCTGGCCCGTGAAAAAACCGATGCGGTAAAAGCGATGCTTTTAGATACCGTGCGTCCGTTACCGTTAATTGACGTCGTAAAAGCATGGCACGGGCGTCGTCCTATGTCCGTTGGCACGGGCAGTGAAAGCGCTATTGCGGAAGCGCTGCTCACCCATCTTGGCCTGCGCCATTATTTCTCTGCGGTGGTTGCCGCCGATCATGTTCAAAATCACAAGCCCGCACCGGACACCTTCCTGCGTTGTGCAGAACTGATGGGTGTGCCTGCGGTGAAATGTGTTGTGTTCGAAGATGCTGATTTTGGTATTCAGGCCGCGCGCGATGCCGGGATGGATGTTGTGGACGTCCGCTTACTGTGAGTGACGCGCTGTCACTTTTATCATTATTCGCCAGCAGTTTTTTAAGCGCCACGCTCTTGCCGGGAAATTCGGAAGTAGTGCTGGTAGCGATGCTGTTGTCTGGCGTGAGTCAGCCCTGGTTGCTCGTGTTAATAGCAACAATGGGTAATAGCTTTGGAGGGCTGACTAACGTTATTCTTGGGCGTTTCTTTCCGCTGCGTGAAAAATCGCGCTGGCAGGAAAAGGCAGTCGGCTGGCTAAAACGCTATGGCGCTGCCACGCTGTTATTAAGCTGGATGCCTGTAATAGGTGATTTACTGTGCCTGCTGGCGGGATGGATGCGCATCTCCTGGGGGCCAGTGCTCTTTTTTTTGTGCCTTGGCAAGGCGTTGCGCTATGTTCTCGTGGCATGGGCAACACTACAGGGTATGACGTGGTGGCACTAATTGGTGGAATGAATACGCGACCTTCAATCGTCAACCATTACAATTATGCTGAGTAACAATACTTTGACAGGCGGGAGGTCAATTTGATCCCGGACGTATCTCAGGCGCTGGCCTGGCTGGAAAATCACCCTCAGGCACTGAAGGGTATTCAGCGTGGTCTTGAGCGTGAAACGCTGCGCGTTAACGCGGACGGTAGCTTAGCGACAACGGGTCACCCGAAGGCGTTAGGCTCGGCGCTGACACATAAATGGATCACAACCGATTTCGCTGAAGCGCTGCTGGAATTCATCACGCCAGTGGATGGTGATATTGATCATATGCTAACGATTCTGCGCGACATCCATCGCTACACTGCCCGCAATCTGGGTGATGAGCGTATGTGGCCGCTCAGCATGCCGTGCTATATCGAACAAGGCCAGGAGATTGAACTGGCGCAATACGGCACGTCAAATATCGGTCAGCTGAAAACGCTCTATCGTGAGGGGCTGAAAAACCGCTACGGTGCGTTGATGCAGACCATTTCTGGCGTGCATTACAATTTCTCTTTACCCATGGCGTTCTGGCAGGCGAAGTGCGGCGAAACGGATAAAGACGCGATCTCCGCGGGTTATTTCCGCCTGATCCGCAACTACTATCGTTTTGGCTGGGTCATTCCGTATCTGTTTGGTGCATCGCCTGCGATATGCTCGTCATTCCTGCAGGGGAAACCGACCACGCTGCCGTTCGAGAAGACAGAGTGTGGAATGTACTATCTCCCGTACGCCACCTCCCTGCGTCTTAGCGATCTGGGTTATACCAATAAGTCGCAAAGCAATCTCGGTATTACGTTTAACGAATTGCACGAATATGTGGCAGGATTGAAGCGGGCGATCAAAACGCCGTCGGAAGAGTACGAGAAAATCGGCCTCGAAAAAGACGGTAAGCGCCTGCAGATCAACAGCAACGTGCTGCAGATTGAAAATGAACTGTACGCGCCTATTCGTCCGAAGCGCGTTACGCGCAGCGGTGAAACCCCGTCGGATGCACTGCAGCGCGGCGGGATTGAATACATAGAAGTGCGCTCGCTGGATATCAACCCGTTCTCACCCATCGGCGTTGATGAGCAGCAGGTTCGCTTCCTGGATCTGTTTATGGTCTGGTGCGTACTGGCGGATGCGCCGGAAATGAGTTCAGAGGAACTGCTCTGTACCCGTACCAACTGGAACCGCGTGATTCTGGAAGGGCGCAAGCCGGGTCTGACGCTGGGTATTGGCTGCGAGACAGCGCAGTTCCCGCTGACGAAAGTCGGTAAGGATCTGTTCCGCGACCTGAAGCGTGTTGCCCGGACCATGGACAGCATTGACGGTGGGGAAGCCTATCAAAACGTCTGCGACCAGCTGGTTGAATCGTTTGATAACCCGGAAATGACGTTCTCAGCGCGTATTCTGCGTTCTATGATTGATCAGGGTATTGGCGGCACCGGGCGTTCGCTCTCTGCGGAATACCGCGAGATGCTAAAGCAGGAGCCGTTAGAGATTCTGAGTGAAGCCGATTTTGTGGCAGAACGAGACGCCTCTGTCGTGCGCCAGAAAGAGGTTGAAGCGGCGGATACGGAGTCGTTTGAGGCGTTTCTGGCGAAACAGGCTTAACAGAAAAGAAAAAGGCCACATCGCTGTGGCCAAAATATACATCTCTGAATTCAGGGATGATGATAACAAATGCGCGTCTTTCATATACTCAGACGTGCATTTTGTAGAAGAGTTCAGTTTATTTTAAAAAAAATCACTATCGGAGGTGACGTATGCCGTTATTAGATAGCTTTACTGTCGACCATACCCGTATGGAAGCACCTGCAGTACGTGTGGCGAAGACCATGCACACCCCGCACGGCGACACGATCACCGTATTCGATCTGCGTTTCTGCGTGCCTAACAAAGAAGTGATGCCAGAGAAAGGCATTCACACCCTGGAGCACCTGTTTGCCGGGTTTATGCGCGACCACCTGAACGGTAATGGCGTGGAGATCATCGATATCTCTCCGATGGGTTGCCGTACCGGTTTCTACATGAGCCTGATTGGCCAGCCTGAAGAGAAACGCGTCGCGGATGCCTGGAAAGCGGCAATGGAAGATGTGCTGAAGGTGAAAGAGCAGAACCAGATCCCTGAGCTGAACGTATATCAGTGCGGAACTTACCAGATGCACTCTCTGGAAGAAGCCCAGGAGATCGCGCGTCATATCATCGAGCGTGACGTTCGCGTAAACAGCAATGAAGAGCTGGCGCTGCCAAAAGAAAAACTGCAGGAACTGCACATCTAGTGCACCTTTTCCCTCTCCCTCAGGGAGAGGGTAGGGTGAGGGGCGTTTAACCTCATGACCACAACCTCAACCTTCTCCTTTACCCATCGCCCACTTGTTCCTTATGCCCATGATTACCTTCATGGCGACAGCGAGCCGTGGCATCAGCACGACTGCGCACAATTGCTGCACACCCTGAGTGGGGTGGTGAGAGTCGATACCGCATCAGGTTGTTGGGTGGTGCCGCCCGGACGCGGCGTCTGGCTACCCGCGGGCACTCCGCACTCTTTGCGTATTACCGGCAACGTTGCGGCGCGCACGCTGTTTATCGATCCCCTGGCGCGAGCCGATCTTCCGGCAACCTGTCAGATAGTCCAGATCTCCGGTCTGTTACGCGAACTTATCCTCACCTCGCTGACGCTTGAGGCGTCCTACTCGCCTGGCAGTCGTGATGAGCGCGTATATGAGCTCATTCTGGATGAAATCCGCACGTTGCGGGTGCTGCCGTTTCACCTGCCTGAGCCGGAAAGCGAGCCGTTGCGTACCCTTTGCCAGCAGATCCGGCTGTTGCCGGGGGAAAGCTGGGGCAGCATGCAGGCCGCAAACACGCTTGGTATGAGTGAACGTACGATGAACCGCCATTTTAAGCAGCAGACGGGGTTAAGCTACGGTGAGTGGCTAAGAAGGGCGCGCCTGCTGGAAGCGCTGCTGCGCCTGGGACAAGGTCAGCCAGTGCTACGAGTGGCGCTGGATCTGGGCTACGGCAGCCACAGTGCCTTTACGGCGATGTTTCGCCGGGTGATGGGGATATCACCCAGCGATTATTTCAAAGACAGCTAGCTGACAGCATTGAACAGGGCCTGAAGAGACGCGCGGGCCACGTCGCTGTCAATGCCCACGCCCCAGCGGCTGCTACCATCCTGAAACAGACAGCGGATATACGCCACCGAGCGGCTGTCGCTGCGCTCCCCAAGCGTATGTTCGTGATAGTCCTTAATCACAAATGGGGTCGTGACCCAGCGGCTTATACCATTGGCCGCCGCGGATAACAGCCCGTTGCCTTGCCCCTCCAGCTGGCGCATCCCGCCCTGCGTCGTGACGCTTGCCGTCAGATGTAACTGCCCGTCCTGCTGGCTGTCGCTACGGTAAGCGTGCAGGGCAAAGCCCGGCGTCTCTACCAACCCATAACGGGTGCGGAACAGTTGCCACAGCGCATGCTGCGTCATCTCTTTACCGTGCTGGTCGGTTTCCTGCTGTACGTGCTGGCTAAAGTCCTGCTGCAGGGCGCGGGGTAATTTCAGACCATGGTTTTGTTCAATAAGCCACGCGCTGCCGCTTTTTCCTGACTGGCTGTTAACCCGGATCACCGCTTCGTAGGTGCAACCAATATCCTGTGGGTCAACCGGCAGATAGGGCATCTCCCAGCGTTCGTCAGGCTTGCGGGCATCAAAGCCTTTCTTGATGGCATCCTGATGCGAACCTGAAAATGCGGTATACGCCAGCCGTCCTGCCCACGGATGTCGCGGATGCACCGGCAGCTGGTTGCAGGTTTCTACCACCTCCACCACGTGATTCATGTCGCTAAAGTCCAGATTCGGGCTAATCCCCTGGCTGTAGAGGTTCATCGCCAGCGTGACCAGGCAGACGTTACCGGTTCGTTCGCCGTTCCCAAACAGACACCCTTCGACACGGTCTGCACCGGCCATCAGGGCCAGCTCCGCGCTGGCGACACCGGTGCCGCGGTCGTTATGCGGATGGACGCTGATGCAGACATCACTGCGGCGGCTGAAATGACGGCAGAAATACTCAATCTGATCGGCATACACATTCGGTGTACTGACCTCAACGGTGGCCGGTAAGTTGATCACCATCGGGCGTTCGGCGCACGGCTGCCAGATGTCCGCCACGGCTTCGCAAATCTCCAGCGCAAAGTCCGGCTCGGTAAAGCAGAAAGTTTCCGGAGAGTATTCGTATTGCCAGCGGGTGACGGGATTCTCTTCGCACAGCGTGCGGATAAGACGCGTGGAACGGGTCGCCAGCTCAACGATTTGCGCTTTCTCCATGCCGAACACCAGGCGGCGGAACAGCGGGGAGGTGGCGTTATACAGGTGTACCGTGGCCTGCTTCGCCCCGCGCAGCGACGCAAAGGTGCGCAGGATAAGGTCTTCACGCGCCTGGGTTAATACCTGAATGGTGACGTCATCCGGAATGCGGTTTTCGTCGATCAACTGACGCACAAAATTGAAATCCGTCTGCGAGGCAGAGGGGAAAGCGACTTCGATTTCTTTGAATCCGCAACGCAGTAACAACGCCCAGAACTGCAGTTTGCGGTTGCTGTCCATCGGCTCGGCAAGGGCCTGATTACCGTCGCGTAAATCGGTGGAAAGCCAGCGCGGCGCCTGCGTGAGGCGTTGCTCAGGCCAGCGGCGATCGGGCAGGGAAATAGCAGGTTGAGGTTGGTATTTGTCGGAAGGTGTTTTCAGCATGGTGCGCTCCTGTTGTCTTTTCACTATCGTGAATCGATTTCAGGAGCGCTGCTTTATCGTTACTGACAATCGCTGTCGCGATCTGGACACCGCACGTTAGTGCGCACCGCCGCCACCGCCTCCGGCGCCAAACGGTGGTCGGGCAAACCATACCAGTCCCAGCAGGATGATAAAGATCCCCGCCGATATCCAGAATATCTCGTTTGCCGAGATAATCAGGCCCTGGTTGGTGATCTGCTGGGCGATCCAGCCGGACGCCTGCTGCTCCGTCATTCCCATTCCCTGAAGCTGACTGTACATCTGCTGCGAGTTAGGGTTGAACGGGTTCACCGCTTCGGTCAATTGCGCATGGTGCATCGACTCGCGGTTGGTCCAAAGGGTCGTGGTGATCGACGTCCCGATGGAGCCTGCCAGCGTACGCGTAAAGTTCGACAGGCTTGATGCCGCCGCCATGCGCTCAGGCGGCAAGCCGGAAAGCGTAATGGTCGTCAGCGGCATAAAGAAGCACGCCACGGCGAAGCCCTGAATGAACTGCGGCCACGCGGACGCGCCAAAGTCCATGCCCGGCTCGAACGTATACGCGCGCCAGTAGAAGCACACCGCGTACATAATAAAGCTGAAGGTCACCAGCCTGCGCATGTCGAGCTTGTGAGCGAAGCGGCCGATAATCGGCGACAGCAGGACCGGAATTAACCCCACTGGCGCAGAAGCCAAACCTGCCCAGGTTGCGGTGTAGCCATATACCTCCTGCAACAGCTGCGGCAGCAGAACGATTGCGCCGAAGTAGAGCATGTAGGCCAGGCTGATACACAGGCAGCCGATGGTGAAGTTTCGCGACTTAAACAGCGAGAGATCGACGATTGGGTTATCGTCCGTCAGCTCCCAGACGATCAGGAAGCTCAGCGATATCACCGCCACAACGGTCAGGATGATAATCTCTGTCGAGTTAAACCAGTCCAGCTCTTTACCCTGATCGAGCATCACCTGCAGGCTACCGATCCCGACCACCAGCAGCGCCAGACCAATGGCGTCAATTCGCCGCTGCTCTGTTCGGGTTTCGCGACCGCGCAGCGTTTGCAGGGTCAGCATCACCACCAGCGCACCAATTGGCACGTTGATGAAGAAGATCCAGCCCCAGTGGTAGTTGTCGCTGATATAGCCGCCGAGGATAGGCCCGCAAATCGGTGCGACAATCACCGTCATTGACCACAGCGCCAGCGCGATAGAGCGCTTAGCGGGCGGATAGTTGTTCAGCAGCAAACTCTGCGACAGCGGAATCAGCGGCCCGGCCACAATCCCCTGAATGACGCGGAAGATGATCAGCATCGTCAGGCTGTTGGACATGCCGCACGCCCAGGAGGCGAGCACGAACAATACCGTTGACCACAGGAACAGCTTTACTTCACCGACGCGCTTCGCCAGCCAGCCGGTGATAGGGATGGAGATGGCGTTTGCCACCCCAAACGAGGTAATGACCCAGGTCCCCTGGCTCAGTGACGAGCCAAGGTTACCGGCGATGGTTGGGATCGCCACGTTTGCGATGGTAGAGTCCAGCACCTGCATGAATGTCGCCAGCGACAGCGCAATGGTCATGATAACCAGTTGCGCCCCCTCCAGCGGTTTTTGCGGCTTTTGCTGTTGCATAACGCTCACCTTCGGATTAACCGGCGTTTGCCTTCACGATGTCATCGATCAGTTTATTGACCGGATCGAGGCTAATTTCACGGGCGTTACTTTCATAAGCCGGGGTGCTGCGCACCTGACTTGCCAGGATCTGACCATCGCGGTTGGCGGTATCAACCGTTACCAGCGTAGAGAGGCCAATACGCAGCGGATGGTCCGCCAGCTGTTTTGCATCCAGTTCAATACGTACGGGCAAGCGCTGAACCACTTTGATCCAGTTCCCGGTGGCGTTTTGCGCTGGCAACAGGGAGAAGGCACTGCCGGTCCCCATATCCAGGCCGACCACTTTCCCGGTGTACTTCACGTCATCACCGTAAATATCGCTGATCACCGTCGCGGTCTGGCCGATACGCATATGGGCAAGCTGCGTCTCTTTAAAGTTCGCATCAACCCACAGGTTGTCCGCCGGAACGACCGCCATCAGCGGCGTGGTTGGGCTAATTTGGGCGCCAGGCTGGACGGAACGACGAGAGACGTAGCCGGTCATCGGGCTGACAATTTTAGTACGCTGCAGGGCAAGCCACGCGTTGCGCACGTCGGTGGCAGCCTGTTGCACGGCAGGCTGGTTTTCCAGGCTGGTGCCCAGCACCATCGCCTGGTTGGCGTTGTACTGTTGAATCGCCACGTCCAGCTGCGCCTGTGCGCTGGCAACGGCATCACGCGCGTGCTGCAGCTCTTCACGGCCAATCAGGTTGGCAGTGCCGAGGGGAACGCGACGGTTCAGGTCGCTCTGCGCCTGCGCCAGTGCGGTTTTCTGCACGTCGATGTTGGCCTGCAGCTGCTTGCTGTTGATCATCAACTGGCGGGTCTGACGGACGCTGGAGGCCAGCGCGGTCTGGGCTTTTTCAAAAGCCTGTTGGGCGTCGGTCGGATCGAGCGTGACCAATACATCCCCTTTTTGCACAAAATCGGTGTTATCAGCCCAGACTTTCGTCACGCTGCCCGATACCTGCGCCATAATTTGTACCTGGTTCCCTGCCACGTATGCATCGTCTGTCTCTTCAGCATGACGCAATACTAAAAACCAATAGATCCCATATGCCACGGCAATAATAATAAAGAGCAATGTCAGTACAATAAGGGCGCTTTTGCGTTTGCCCTTTTTATTGACCGGTTGCTGCGGGGTAGTGCTCTCCGCATTTGCGCTCATTGTTGTTCTCCACGATCTTCTTATTTTCACATCGGCTGAGCCGAGCTGTTGTCAGAAAGGCCAGCAGTGTGACGTGCTGGCCTGTCGGTTTTCTTATGAGTCTGGGATTGTTGAGCGTGTTGTCGCGTTAGCGCAGCGCCTCTAGAACAGCGCCGTCTTCATCCATCTGGTCCAGACGGGTCAGCAGCTTGCGAGTAATGTGCTCAAGCTGGTCGCGCTCGGTGGTGCTGAGGGCAGACCACAGTTGATGCAGGCAATTATGCTGAGGTGGCAGCACCTCACGCAGGAATTGGTGACCTTTGTCGGTCAGCTGCAGATGCAGGCAGCGGCGATCGTTATCGCTTTCACGGCGTTCAATCCAGCCGCGTTTTTCCAGTTCATCGGCAATACGGGTGGCATTAGTACGGGATGAACCCAGCGCGCAGCTCAGCTCTGACGGCTGAATGCTGTGATTTTCCTGAGACTCCAGCGTAATTAACGCCATAAACAACGTCTCGTTAATCCCTTGAGCTTTCAGCATTTTATTACGATTTTCCAGTAGCTTACCCTGCATGTGCATGCACAGGCGGGTCAGCAGGATCTCCTGATACGGGAAGTCCTCATGACGACTGGCGCGGAATTTAAGCATTTGTTCAATGGGCGTAAACGAACTATCCATTTGGGCATAACCTCATTAATTACAGCCGATATAGTAACGATAGTGACAAATAATGTAAATGAATTATTTGTGCGGTTATATCCGCCAAACTTATGTCACCATCAGAAAGCGCCGGGTAAGTCCGTGACCCGGTGAGCACAGAGAGCGTTGGGAGTGAACCCGCGGAAGAGAGGATGTGAGGACGGGGGTCTGAACTATTCATGCCGGTAGAAAATATGTCACCCACATTAAAATTTCTGGGATAAATGATTACGTTTACATTAACAGACTGCAGGGCCCCTTTACACCCTAAGAGACCCAAAGCAATGTAAAACTTAGTTAATTACGTCCTGGCGATGGTACCCACGCCACCATACTAGCAGATTCAGCGCGGCGACGATTGCGCCTATCCCGCACACGCCTGACCAACCGGCATGCTGCCACGCCGAGGCTGAAATCAACGAACCCGCTGCGCCGCCAATAAAATAGCTGGTCATGTATCCGGCCGTGAGGCGGTTACGCGCCTCTGGCTTCACGCGGTAGATGACGGTCTGGTTAGTGATATGCACGCCCTGTACGGTGAGGTCGAGTACCAGAATACCGACGATCAGCGCCAGCACAGAGGTATGGCCATACCAGATGGCCGCCCAGGAGAGCAGGAGCAGAACCAGCCCGGCAGAGGTCGTCAGATGGGATTTGCCTTTATCCGCCAGTCCGCCCGCCGGACGCGCGCCCAGGGCTCCCGCAGCGCCCGCCAGACCAAACAGACCAATCACCGCTTCGGAATAATTGAACGGCGGCGCGGCCAGCAGAAACGCCATTGAGGTCCATAAGATGCTGAAGTTGGCGAAGGTCAAACAGCCCAGCAACGCACGCGTACGCAGCAGTTTATCGTGTGTGAAGAGGCTGAAAACGGAGGCGAGAAGCTGCGGATAATTAAGGTGATTTTCCTGCTTCACCTTTGGCAGCCCGCGCCACAGGGCAAGCGCCATCACGGCCATCAGTACGCTCGCCACCCAATACACGGTACGCCAGCCACCAAGACTCGCCAGCAGCCCGGCGACGGTCCGCGCCAGCAAAATCCCCAGCAGCAGGCCGCTCATGATTGTTCCCACCACCTTGCCGCGCTTTTCCGGTGAGGCGAGAGTGGCGGCGAGCGGAACCAGAATCTGCGCCACGACGGAGAACAGACCCGTTAACGCGGTGCCGATAATCATCATCGTTAACGAGTGGCTGCTGGCGGTGATCAGCATCCCGCCTGCGGCCAGCAAGGTCATGGAGACAATCAGCATCCGACGCTCAAACATATCGCCCAGCGGCACGAGGAAAAGCAGCCCGGCGGCATAGCCAAGCTGCGCGGCGGTGACAATAAAGCCAGCTGAGCTGGCAGAAAGGTTAAATGCGCGGGCGATGGTATCGAGCAGTGGCTGCGCGTAGTAGTTACTGGCGACGGCCAGACCCGTTGCCACGGACATTAAAAGGATGAGTGCCGGGCTAAGCCCTTGAGTTGTTTTAGTCATCAGGTTCAGGAATCGTGAGTTAAGTGATTATTTTTCCGTGAACCATAATAGCGAATGATTGTGAATGTGGTGGGATTGTTACGTGCTGGATTGTGCGGTTTAGGGGAGTTAACCCTCTCCCGTGGGGAGAGGGCACGTCTGAAGGGCTCTTATGACTTCTGCGCGTCCATCGCTTCTTTTACCCAGCCATCAAATTGCTGCTGGTGGGCTTTGATCCAGCCATCCACGTGGCCTTTGATGTCAGCTTCGGACGATTTCCCCGCGTGCATCATTGCGTTCTGGGCGTTGATGTCCGCCAGAGGCAGTTTCATCACCGAGAACAGCTTCGCTGCCGCCGGGTTTTTCTCAGCCCAGGCTTTGTTAGCAACGATATGCATCGTGTTTACCGGGAAGCCATAGTTCATGCCGTTTGGCAGTTTGGTGTCGATATCTTTCTGCTCGCCCGGCAGGGAAGAGAAGGGTACCTGCAGCCACACCACGTCTTTCCCCGGCTTCAGCACGTCGCTCACCCAGTACGGTGTCCAGGTGTAATAGATAACCGGTTTACCCTCTTTGAAGCGGGCAATGGTGTCGGCCATCATCGCCGAGTAGTTACCGTGGCTGACGTCGACCGTTTTCGCCAGGTCAAAGGCTTTGTTCTGGTGATTAATCACCGCCTCACAGCCCCAGCCCGGCGAGCAGCCCATCATGTCAGCTTTGCCGTCACCGTTGGTGTCGAACAGTTTGGCAATCTTCGGATCCTTCAGCTGCTCGATATTAGTGATGTGGTACTGGTCGGCTGTTTTCTTGTCGATCAGATACCCCTGCGCCGCACCGGTCACGAAGGTGCCTTCACGGTAGAATTTTTTATCCCCGCCGGCGGCGGCATACATGTCGTCGTGCAGCGGCTGCCAGTTGACGGCGGTAAAGGTGGCATCACCGGAGGCAATCGAGGTGTAGCCCACGTTGTAATCCACTTCACTTGGGGTGTTGACCGTATAGCCCAGTTTTTCCAGCGCGCGGCTGACTAACAGCGTCTGGAAGGTCTCTTCTGAAATGGTGCTCTGCACCGGTTGCACGGTAATGCCTTTGCCCGGCAGGTCTGCAGCAAACGTGCTGGTGGAGACAAGGGTGGCAAACGCTGTGGCAAAAAGTACGCGATGTCGCATCGTTGTTCCTTATTTTCTGAATGGGCGGGTGATTAACCCGACAGGGCCGGTGCTATACCAGCGACGGTTGCCGCGACTGCGTGAATCACGACCGACAGCCTGCGTCAGGCGGTCAAGGATAATGGCGAGGATCACAATGCCGACGCCGCCCACGGTGGCCAGTCCCATATCAAGACGACCAATGCCGCGCAGCACCATCTGACCCAGTCCGCCGACGGCGATCATTGAGGCAATCACTACCATGGAGAGGGCCAGCATCAGCGTCTGGTTGACACCCGCCATGATGGTTGGCATCGCCAGCGGAAGCTGAACTTTAAACAGCATCTGGCGCGGGCTGGCACCAAATGAACGCGACGCCTCGATAAGATCGGCCGGTACCTGGTTAATCCCGAGTATCGTCAGACGAATGACCGGCGGCAGGGCGAAGATAATGGTCACCACGACGCCCGGCACGTTGCCGATACCAAACAACATCACGATCGGCACCAGGTAGACAAACGCGGGGGTGGTCTGCATCGCATCCAGCAGCGGACGAATAATCTTCGCCGCCCGCGGACTGCGCGCCAGCCAGATCCCCATCGGCAGGCCGATAGCGACGCAGAAGAGCAGGGCGGTGAGCACCAGCGCTAAGGTGATCATTGCCTGCGACCAGGCGCCAATCGCGCCGATGGCTATCAGTGAGATCAGCGTGGCGACACCCATGCCGGCGCTGCCAAACTGCCAGGCAATCAGGGAGAAGAGCACAATAGCGACCGGCGCGGGCATGCCGAGCATCAGCTGCTGGAAACCGTTCAGGATGTAATCCACCGGTACGCGGATCCCCTGGAAGACCGGACGGAAGTGAGTCACTACCCAGTCGATCCCCTCCGTGACCCAGCTATCCAGCGGGATCAGCGTCTTATGAAACGGATCCATAATATTGAAGTGCTCTGGCGCAGGGGCCGGTGCACTGTTGAGCCAGTCCGCCGCGCCGCCATCGGTTGGCGCAGGCGTGGAAGACCCCCACGCATCGGCAGATTGAGCAGCGCTGTCCGCCGCCTCGGTGGTTCCCCACGGGTTAGATTGATCAGCCATTGTTTGTCCCCTCGCGATCTAAAGCCTGCAGCAACATGCGTTTTGAGATGATGCCGACGTACTGTTGTTCCTCACTGACTACCGGTACGGCACACGGGGCCTGACCAACGTGAGAGAGCAGCTCGCTGAGCGGCGTTTCGGCGTCCACGGCAAGCGGGGAGTCGATAACCGCCGCATCAATACCCTGATTTTCGCTGAGCGCGGTTTTCAGGGAGTCGATGGAAACAATGCCAACAAATTTATTACCGCGTTCGATCAGATAACCGTATTCCCGATCTTCATCCTGCAACAGTTTCAGTGCAGAGCGCGGACCAAAGCCCGGTGTTTTGCGGATAAGACCGTTCGGTGAACGACGGGCGATATCTTTCGCACTAAAGACCTGGCTAATATCCACGCCGCGGAAGAAGGTGCGCACATAATCATTGGCCGGATTATTCAGAATTTCATCCGGCGTGCCGACCTGCACCACTTCACCATTTTGCATAATGGCAATACGGTCACCAATACGCATGGCTTCATCAAGATCGTGGGAAATAAAAACAATGGTACGTTGATGTTTAGCCTGTAATTTTACCAGCTCATCCTGCATCTCGGTGCGAATTAATGGATCGAGTGCCGAGAAGGCTTCATCCATTAATAAAATGTCTGGGTTAATGGCTAATGCGCGGGCTAATCCGACACGCTGGCGCATCCCTCCAGAAAGCTCATCCGGGTAGGCATGCGCATAATTCTCGAGGCCCACCTGACGTAATGCATCCAGCGCTTTTTCCTGACGTTCATTAGCGGTAACGCCCGCTAATTCCATGCCAAAGGCGGCATTATCCAGCACCGTCATATGCGGCATCAGCGCAAATGACTGGAACACCATTGCAATCTTCTTTCTGCGCACCTCGCGAAGTTCAGCCTCTGATATTCTGGCGATATCAATGCCATCAATCAGTACCTGTCCACGGGTGGGTTCAATCAGGCGATTGAGAAGGCGAACCATAGTGGATTTACCCGAACCGGATAACCCCATGATGACAAAAATCTCGCCTTCTTCAATGGCCAGACTGGCGTCTTTAACGCCAAGCGACAGCCCGGTTTTTTCCAGAATTTGCTCTTTTGAAAGGCCTTTCTCAATATATTTGAATGCGCGCTGAGGATGCTCGCCAAATACTTTATAAAGATTTTTCACTTCTAATTTAATTGCCATGCAATAGAGAGTGTCCTGTTATTTGTTTATGTCGATATCATTACCATGGTAAATAGTTAACTGGCATTACCCTAACATACTGAGAATCTGAGACAACCCTGGGTTTGCTTATGGCAGGAATTTTGCCGTAAGCGAAACGGCTGAATTTCCCATGAGTAAAGGGCTGAGCGTGGTTTGAATTTTTCTGAATTTTTTGCTTTTGTACAGCGAAATTTCGCCTGAATCGGAGTGATTCAGGCGAATATGAATGGGGAATTACAGTGTAGTTGCCCGTGAAATATTAGGGAGGAAATTGTTAGATTTATATTAAATTAATGAACGTTAATCCGCTCATTAAAAATCCCAGTCCTCATCTTCGGTCTCCACCGCTTTGCCCATCACATACGACGAACCAGACCCGGAGAAGAAATCGTGGTTTTCATCGGCGTTGGGTGACAGTGCCGCCAGGATCGCTGGGTTCACGTCGGCCATTTCCGGTGGGAAAAGCGCTTCGTAGCCGAGATTCATCAGCGCTTTATTGGCGTTGTAGCAAAGAAACGCTTTTACCTCCTCCTCCCAACCGGTACCGGCGTACAATTCTTCGGTATAACTCAGTTCGTTCTCGTACAAATCCATCAGCAAATCGAGGGCAAAACCTTTTAACGCTTCGCGCTTTTCTTCGCTGACGTTCTCCAGCCCTTTCTGATATTTATAGCCGATGTAGTACCCATGTACGGCTTCATCACGAATGATGAGGCGAATTAAATCGGCGGTGTTGGTCAGTTTGCCGCGGCTCGACCAGTACATCGGTAACCAGAAGCCCGAATAGAACAGGAAGGATTCCAGAAACACGCTGGCAATTTTCTTCTTCAGCGGTTCGTCGGCCTGATAATACTCCAGCACCAGGCTGGCCTTTCGCTGCAATGACTCGCTTTCTTCGCTCCAGGTGTATGCCGCGTCCACATCTTTGGTCTGGCACAGCGTCGAAAAAATCGAGCTGTAGGAGCGGGCATGGACCGCCTCCATAAAGCTGATGTTCGACATCACCGCCTCTTCGTGAGGCGTCAGCGCGTCGGCCATCAGCGCAGGGGCACCGACGGTATTTTGGATGGTGTCCAGCAGCGTCAGACCGGTGAACACACGGATCGTCAGCTGCTGTTCGGCGTGGCTGAGGGTTTGCCAGGCCGGAATATCGTTTGAAAGCGGGACTTTTTCCGGCAGCCAGAAGTTGCTGGTCAGGCGGTTCCATACCTCCAGGTCTTTATCATCCTGAATTTTATTCCAGTTAACGGCACTCACGCGTGACAGTTTCATCCTTTCTCCTTACAGCGCGCAGGACACGCAGCCTTCAATTTCGGTACCTTCCAGCGCACGCTGGCGCAGGCGAATGTAGTAGAGGGTTTTGATCCCTCTCTTCCAGGCGTAAATCTGCGCCCGGTTGATGTCGCGCGTGGTGGCGGTGTCCGGGAAGAAGAGCGTCAGCGACAGCCCCTGATCCACGTGTTTTGTCGCCTCGGCGTAGGTATCAATAATTTTCTCAGGGCCAATCTCATACGCGTCCTGATACAGGGCCAGATTGTCGTTGGTCATAAACGGGGCAGGGTAGTAAACGCGCCCGGTCTTGCCTTCCTTGCGGATCTCAATCTTCGACACAATCGGGTGGATACTCGACGTGGCGTGGTTAATGTAAGAGATTGATCCGGTTGGCGGTACGGCCTGCAGGTTCTGGTTATAGATGCCGTAACGCATCACATCGTCCCGCAGCTGCTGCCACATCTCGCGGGTGGGCAGGAGAACCCCGGCATCAGCAAACAGCTGGCGCACTTTGTCGGTTTTCGGCTGCCAGTCCCCTTCCAGATATGGCCTGAAGTACTCACCGCTGGCGTAACGCGACTGTTCAAAGCCCGCAAAGCGCTGGTTACGCTCGCGCGCCAGCATCATTGAGGTATGCAGCGCATGCCAGGTAATGGTGTAAAAATAGAGGTTGGTGAAATCCAGTCCTTCCGGGCTACCGTAGGCGATACCTTCCCGCGCCAGATAGCCGTGCAGGTTCATCTGCCCAAGGCCGATGGCGTGCGAGGCGGCATTACCGGCTTCAATGGACGACACGCTGCGGATGTGGCTCATGTCTGACACCGCGGTCAGCCCGCGAATGGCGGTCTCCACCGTGCGGCCAAAATCGGGGGAATCCATGGTGTGGGCAATATTCAGCGACCCGAGGTTACAGGAGATGTCTTTGCCGATGTCGGCGTAGTCCAGGTTTTCGTCATACGTGGATGCGCTGTTCACCTGCAATATCTCCGAGCAGAGGTTGCTCATATTGATTCGCCCGGCAATCGGGTTTGCACGGTTGACCGTATCTTCATACATGATGTACGGATAGCCGGACTCAAACTGAATTTCGGCCAGCGTCTTGAAGAAATCGCGGGCGTTAATGTACTTCTTACGAATGCGATCGTCGGCCACCAGATCGTGATACAGGGCGCTTATCGCCACATCACCAAACGCTTTCCCGTAAATACGCTCAATGTCGTATGGGGAGAAGAGCGCCATCTCGGCATTTTCTTTGGCGAGCGCAAAGGTGATATCCGGAATCACCACCCCAAGCGACAGGGTCTTAATGCGGATTTTTTCATCGGCGTTTTCACGTTTGGTATCCAGGAAGCGCAGGATATCCGGATGGTGCGCGTGCAGATAGACCGCCCCCGCGCCCTGACGCGCCCCCAGCTGGTTGGCATACGAGAAAGCATCTTCCAGCATTTTCATGACCGGAATCACGCCGGAGGACTGGTTTTCGATGCGCTTAATTGGCGCACCGGCTTCACGCAGGTTCGACAGCAGAAATGCCACACCGCCGCCGCGTTTAGAGAGCTGCAGCGCCGAATTCACCGCGCGACCAATCGACTCCATATTGTCTTCGATGCGCAGCAGGAAGCAGGAGACCAGCTCGCCGCGCTGGGCTTTTCCGCAATTGAGAAAGGTCGGTGTGGCAGGCTGGAAACGGCCGGAGAGCATCTCATCCATCAGGCGTTCAGCCAGGGTTTCATCGCCCTGCGCGAGCGTCAGGGCAACCATCACCACACGGTCCTCGAAGCTTTCAAGATAGCGTTTGCCGTCGAACGTTTTCAGGGTATAGCTGGTGTAAAACTTCCATGCGCCAAGAAACGTCTGGAAACGAAAACCACGGCTATGGGCTTGCCCGAACAGCGTCTCCACAAAGGCACGATCGTACCGGGCCAGCACGCGCTCTTCGTAATAGCCTTCCTTGACCAGATAATCGAGACGTTCATTCTGGCTTGCAAAGGTCATGCTGTTGGGGCGGACGTGGGTGGCGATAAACGCCTCCACCGCCTCATGATCTTTGCCAAACTGAATATGCCCCTCACGGTCATAGAGGTTCAGCATCGCGTTTAATGCGTGGTAATCCGGTGTCGCCTGAATTACACGTTCTGCGGTTGTCGTTGCCAAAATTCGTTCACTCCTTTACGCACGTTCTCTACGTCCTGCTGTGTCCCCATCAGTTCAAAACGATAGAGATACGGCACGCCGCATTTTTGAGAAATGACATCACCGGCACGGCCAAAGGCATCGCCGAAATTGCGATTGCCCGCCGCGATAACGCCGCGAATAAGCTGTCGGTTGTGGGGATCGTTGAGAAAGCGGATCACCTGGCGAGGCACGGCCCCCGCGGTGCCACCTCCACCATAGCTCGGGACCACCAGAATGTAGGGGTCGTCTGCCCGGATTCGTTCCCGCTCATTAAGCGGGATACGTATCGCAGGCAGCCCGACGCGCTCAATAAAGCGGAGCGTGTTTTCCGAGCTGCTGGAGAAGTAGACCAGCCCACTCATGCCCTGACGGCCTGGGCGGCGAGGCGGTTAATCATGTCGGGGCGAAAGCCGGACCAGCTGGTCTCCCCGGCGACGACGACCGGCAGCTGGCGAAAACCTTGCGCCCGCAGGGTATCGGCAGCTTCGGGCTGCAGGTCAATGTTCACCATCTCAAAGGCCACTCCACGGCTTTCCATTGCACGTTTTGTCGCGTGGCACTGAACACAATCGTTACGAGTGTAAATAATAATGCTCATGATTCGTATTTCCATTTAAAATGAGAGAGCGGCGCGAATCATCGCGTCAGGTTGTGTGTATCTTGCTAAAGGGAATACTAGATGTAGTTGCCGTAAGATTCAACCATACAAGATATGGGAATTTCAGATTAATATGGCCCCGATGATGAGCACAGCGGGGCAGGGCGGGCTGTACGGCTTTTTCAGGCGCGCAGGCAAAGAAAAGCCCCGGGGGCTGACGCGACCGGGGCGGATACGGACAGGCTGAGACGACTATTTGCGCAGGCTAAGCAGCGCCCCCACGAAGATACCCACCGCGGCTACCGTACCAAGCGTACAGAGGGGTTTTTCGCGAACGAAGGTATTGGCGCAACTGATGGCATCGCAGGCAGCCTGCGTGGTGCGCGAACGCCCATTCATGCGGGCGCGGGTTTCACGTAGCAAAGACTGAGCCTTACGTTTTGCGGCATCCGCTTCGTCCTTCGCACCGGAACCCCAGGATTTCAGCACTTCTTCCAGCGAGTCCGCTAATTGGCTGACATCGTTACGAATATCCTGTGTGTCGTCGTTAATATCGTTTCGGTTCGGTCTGTTAAACATACGATCCTCCGTAATTTTGCGTTCCCGTTTAGTTTAGTCCAGAAATTTAATATCTGAAGCGCGTCACGCGTTATCTGGCAGTTTATGGAATATTCTGAAAGCCCTGCTAATGCTGAATACTGTAAGGTTGCCGGGCAGGAAAAGATAACGAGGAAAAGATATGTATTTACGACCTGATGAGGTGGCGCGCGTTCTTGAAAAAGAGGGATTCACCATGGATGAGGTGACATCAAAAGCGTATGGATATCGCCGTGGCGAGAATTATGTTTACGTTAATCGTGAAGCAAGAATGGGACGTACCGCTCTCATTATTCACCCGACGCTGAAAGACAGAAGTTTGTCATTTGCTGAGCCTGCCTCGGATATTAAAACCTGCGATCATTATCAGCAATTCCCACTGTATTTAGGTGGTGAAACGCATGAACATTATGGTATTCCGCATGGCTTCAGTTCGCGTATGGCGCTGGAGCGGTTTTTGAAGGGACTGTTTGGCGACGTACAGTAAATCTGCGACTGGCATTCGCCAGTCGCCTCACATCATGCTTTGGCCTGGCTGTACTGGCTGACCTTAAACAGGCGGCGACAGTAGTCGAGAAAATAGCCATACACCGCACCCATCAGCATTGAAATCACGATATTTGAACTGACCGCAGCGACGATTTGATGCCAGTCTGCGCCCACTGTCAGCAGAATAGCCACGTAAACCGGCGACTGGAACGTCACGTATGCCAGAACGTCGGCGAGGTTTTTCACCCACCCTGACGGGCTAATACGACGCGCAAAGCGCATGACCGCATCGCGGTATAATCCGTAAGGCCACGCAATAATAATGTTGACCGGAATAGCCACCAGACGAGAAGAAAGTGACTGCTCAAAGGACATTCCGGAGAGGAAAATTTCGATCAGCATGTTCACGACGGAACAGTAAACAACCATCGCGAAGGTATCCGCTACCGCATGGCGCAGGCGAGATTGCGGTGAGAACATGTCTGAACTCCTTGAGAAGAACACAATAGAAACGATTTTCCCTCAGCGGTTAGTGCTTTAGGTTGGTTTGTCAGTCGTGTATAGCGTATATCTCTGCCTTTGAACTAACAACTAGTTATTAATTTTTATTTAGTCGCGTTTTGTCCACAAAATTCTCTAAAATTGCGTGTTTTTTGTTCGGTTCGTTATAATCTGTCCCTGCCGTCAGTTTTTGTATGTAAATCAAGCTGTTGATCTTGAGCGTGTCGAAGCGAACGTTCTGCCCGAACGACGACAGTGCGGCATGCTTTGATTTGGATTAAATCTAACCGTTTATACTGAGATAAAGATTGAATCCGGCGGTATCGACAGTTATCCGCAGATATTATTAAACGCGATATTTTAAAACATTTACATTTTTAGCAAGACGTGCCCGCGGGTAGATATTCCAGGCGAAATGAATTATTCTCTTGTCGATTTTTCGATTTACCCTAAAGAAAAGGTTTTCAAATATATGTCTTTGACGTTACAGAATCTTAATAATATCCGAACTCTGCGTGCGATGGCGCGTGAATTATCCCTGGACGTTCTTGAAGAAATGCTGGAAAAAGTCAGGGTCGTTGCTGAAGAGAAACGGAGTGAGCTGGCGGAATTAGAGCAACAACGCGCTGAGCAGCAGGAAAAAATTAATGCCCTGCTGGAACTGATGAAAGCTGATGGTATTTCACCGTCCGATCTCCTCGGTTCAGATATGGCGCAGGCCGGTAAGCCAGCGAAAAAACGTAAACCGCGTGAAGCGAAATATCGCTTTATTGATCTCAACGGTGAAGAGAAAACATGGACCGGTCAGGGGCGTACGCCAAAGCCTATTGCCAATGCACTGGCAAACGGTAAATCACTGGATGATTTTCTGATTTAATCCATGAGCCGGGCGGAAGACACCGCCCGGTTGCCTGTTTAGCAGACGCCGAAATCACCCTCTTCGGTATACAGGGCCAGGTCTGCGGCCTTCAGGGTAAATTTCTCGCCTTGCTCATTGCTGGCCTGAACCGCCACAACGCTATCGCCGTTCACTTCGAGTACTTTCAGTTTTGGGCCGCCTTTACGCGGTTGCACATAATCACCGACAGAAAACATACTACCTCCTCATCGTTTCAATGATCTTCACCTTAGCCCACGTCTGATGCCGGGTACAGCGTATTTCACCGATTACTGCTTACGAGGTACGCCGGTTCCAGGGCATCACTTTCAGCAGTCTCGCCATTCCGCAAAACCCGGTCAGACCGGCAAACAGCAGCCCGGCACCCACAAAGCCGCTCAGCAGGAAAAAGCCGCTGGAGAGCGTAAAGCCCAGCACGACCCCGCACAGGGTGAGCAGCCCGGCGGCAATTTGCACCTGACGCATCAACGGCAGCGGCTGTGATGTGTCTTCCTGCGTGATCAACCCGGCCTGCTTCCACCCCTGAATTCCGCCTTCAACGATAAACGCCTGAGCAGGCGCGGCAGCCTGAGCAAGGCGGGCTGCGTTCGAGGATGTCCGGGCGCCAGACTGGCAGTGAAAAATCACCGTTTCGCCCGCGGGCGTCTCAAGCCCGCCGGGTAAGGTGTCCAGCGGCACGGACCGGGCGGCGGGAATATGCTCGCGAGCATATTCGTCGGGATCGCGAATATCGATCAGTTTTGCACCTTCAGCAACGAGCGCATTGGCCTGCTGGGGTGAAATGAGCGGTAGTGACATGGTGGCTCCTTACGGGCAATAGAGGCTTTTCAGGGTGCTGATCAGCTGATGCACCGCATCGTTTTTAATGAAATACAGAATGCGCTGCGCTTCACGGGTGCTGTCGATAAGCCCCTCTTCACGCATACGCGCCAGATGTTGTGACGTGGCGGATGGGCTAAGCCCCGTCGCCCGCGCCAGATCGCCCGCGCTGGTACCCGGTGTACCGCACAGCATGCAGAGGATCAGCAACCGACGCGGATTGCTCATCGCTTTTAACAGGGCTGCGGCCTGTCCGGCGCTGGCCTGAAGTTGTTCGAGTTCAGTCATATTAGTTTAGTCTTTACTTAATTAAGAAAACTCTAAACTAATGGGGAGGATTAAGCCAGTGTCAAAAGCGTAAAAGAGGGTAAAAGGGCGATAAAGAGATGGCGCAGGCCGTTAAACTGGCTATGCTTAGAGAATGTTCTCTTTTTTATTTTCAATTGGTTAGCTTGCACGGAGTCGTTATGGGTTTTTGGCGTATTGTCTTTACTATTATCCTGCCACCGCTGGGCGTGCTGCTCGGCAAAGGGTTTGGCTGGGCGTTTATCATTAACATCGTTCTGACCTTACTGGGCTACATCCCTGGTCTTATTCACGCGTTTTGGGTGCAAAGCAAAAACTAAGCGCGCCACAATAGATCGCTGTATATCCCGGTCAGCACGCCCTGTGGACCAAATTGCTGTTTGATCCAGCGTGTAACCTGGCCGGTCGCCGCATGCTGCGTGGCAAGCAGCATGCGTGAATCCTGACGCGGATTATTGATTCGCCGCGTGACCAGCAGCCCGTCCTCCACCGCCTCGCGGGCCATATACTCCGGTAAAAAACCAATCCCGTCCCCAAGGATCTGACACTGGCATTTGGTGTTGAAGTCGGGCACCAGAATCGCCTCCTGGCCGTGCAGCAGCCAGCCGACCTTCTTGTTTATAGTGTGCGCCGTGTCTTCCACCATGATGTTGGGGTACAGACGCAGCTGGCTTTCGGCTATCGGCTCCGGCACGAAGGCCAGCGGGTGTTCCGGCGCGATGGCGAATACCCAACGGATGGCACCGATCTCGGTGTAATCAATGCCGCCGCCGTCGAGCAGCGTATCCGGTGCGCCAATCGCGATATTGGCCTGGTTGTTGATGATGGAGTCCCAGACGCCGTTGTAAACCTCGGTCGTGACGGTGATCTGGCAGGTAGGAAACTGTTTTTTCAGCACCTGCAACAGCCGCGCCGTATGGCGTGGGGTGTACAAAAGCTGATTGATGCAGATGCGGACCCGCGCCTCAATGCCCTGCGAAATGGTGTCTATCCCGCGCTTGATGGCATGAAAATCATTCAGCAGGTCGGTCGCTTTACGGTAAAAGTAAAACCCCGACTCGGTCAGCTCAATGCTGCGCGTATTGCGTACAAACAGCACCACATCTAGCCCGGTCTCCATACGCTTGATGGTGTAACTGATGGCAGAGGTGGTTACGCCAAGCTCGGTGGCGGCTTTGCTGAAGCTGCCAAAGCGTGCGGCCGTGGTGAAGGCCAGCAGGTTCTCTTCAGTAAAGATGGAATTCATATTACGGCTCCTGGTAGCCATCAGTTTTGAACATATTTTAACAGCGCTGTTACAACGCGTATGACGGCGGTCACAGTTCTGATTATTTGCGTCGAGCCGCGTCATATCAGGCTTCATCAGGCATAAGCAGAATGCTGTCTGAGGCGAATAAAAGCGCTAAAACATAAGTAAAAGATTGCACGGCCGCACATTTTGGCTGAATTGTTGAATTTAACTCAATAATGAATTGACTGTCGATGAATGATTTTTAAGCGGATTCTTTTCTCACCAGGCTGTTGCTATTCTCAGGTCATGAGCAATACATCATGGGGAGTCTGAATATGTCTGCGAACGAACTCGTTACTGAATTTTTGCTGGCGGCAGAGCAGGGCAATATTGACGGGCTAAAAGCCTGCCTTGAAAAAGGTGTCGATATTAATGCCACTCAACGCCAGAAAAGAACGGCCGTTATTATTGCCAGTCTGAAAAAGCATTATGACTGCGTGGCATTTTTAATTGCCGCCGGAGCAGATATTGATCAACAGGATCAGACCTGTTTTAACCCCTTCCTGATTAGCTGCCTGACAAATGATTTAACCCTGCTGCGAATAGTCTTACCCGCCAATCCGGATCTTGATCGCCTGACCCGCTTCGGTGGTGTCGGCATTACGCCTGCCAGCGAGAAAGGGCACGTTGAGATTGTGCGCGAGCTGCTGGAGAAAACCGATATTAACGTCAACCACACCAACTTCGTGGGCTGGACGCCGCTACTGGAAGCGATTGTCCTCAACGATGGCGGCGCGAAACAGCAGGAAATTGTAAAACTGTTACTGGATAACGGCGCAAATCCGCACATGACCGATAAATACGGCAAAACCCCGCTCGAACTGGCGCGGGAAAAAGGCTACCACCAGATAGCAGACCTGCTGCTGGCCGCAGGCGCGTAATTCCTTCGGCCAGCCTTTTCCGGCTGGTCGCTCATTCAGACAGTATTTTACCGACGTGCCTATTGCACGACGGCGGCCCCCTTTTATCCTCATTCAGGAGAAAATAATGCCCACCAAAATCGTCATAAAAAAGAATACCTATTTTGACTCGGTGTCATTGATGTCGGTTTCCACCAGGGCCAATAAATTGCCGGGCGTTGAGCAGGCTTTTGTGGCTATGGCGACAGAAATGAACAAAGGCGTATTAAAAAATCTCGGGCTATTAACGCCGGAATTAGCGGATGCCAAAAACGGCGACTTAATGATCGTGATTAAAGGCGAGGCGGCGAATGACGAAACGCTGGCAGCCATCGAAGCGCTTTTCACCCGCAAGGAGAGCGGCGGGAGCCATGAAGCACGTTATGCCACCCTTGCCAGTGCGAAAACCCATCGCCCTGAGAGCAACCTGGCGGTGATTTCGGTAAACGGCACGTTTGCCGCCCGCGAAGCACGTCAGGCGCTGGAAAACGATCTCAACGTCATGCTCTTCTCCGACAACGTCAGCCTTGATGATGAACTGGCGCTGAAGCAGCTGGCACACCAGAAAGGGCTGCTGATGATGGGGCCGGACTGCGGCACGGCCATTATCAACGGTACCGGGCTGTGCTTCGCCAATGCGGTGCGCCGCGGACCGATCGGTATTATCGGGGCGTCCGGGACCGGCAGCCAGGAGCTGAGCGTGCGGATCCATGAATTCGGCGGCGGCGTGTCGCAGCTGATTGGCACCGGCGGGCGCGATCTGAGCGAAAAGATAGGTGGCCTGATGATGCTGGATGCCATCGCGATGCTGGACGCTGACGATGCCACCCAGGTGATTACCCTCATCTCTAAACCGCCTGCGCCGTCGGTGGCAGAAAAAGTGCTGGCCCGCGCCCGCACCTGCCGCAAACCGGTGGTGGTCTGTTTCCTCGGTCGTCATCAGCCGCCGGCTGATGAAGGCAACCTGCAGTTCGCCCGTGGCACCAAAGAGGCGGCGCTGAAGGCCGTGCTGTTAACGGGGGTGAAAAAAGAGTCTCTCGACCTGCATCCGCTGAACTGGCCACTGATCGAAGAGGTGCGTGCCCGGCTGACACCCCAGCAGAAATACATCCGCGGCCTGTTCTGCGGCGGCACCCTGTGCGATGAGGCCATGTTCGCCGCGCTGGAAAAGTTCGACGACGTCTACAGCAACATTCAACCCGATCCGGCGAAACGGCTGGACGATATCAACGTCAGTAAAGCCCACACCTTCCTTGATTTTGGAGATGACGATTTCACCCACGGCAAACCGCACCCGATGATCGACCCGACCAACCGCATCAGTCGCCTGTTGCAGGAGGCGCGTGACCCCGAGGTGGGGGTGATCGTGATGGACTTTGTTCTGGGCTTTGGCGCGCACGAGGATCCGGTCGGCGTGATGCTTGAGGCCATAAAAGAGGCGCAGGCGACGGCGAAAGCCGATAACCGTCCGCTGGCAATTCTCGGCTATGTGCTCGGAACCGACCAGGACTCACCGTCCCTGGCACAGCAGTGTCAGCTTCTGACCGAGGCAGGGGTGATCTGGGCGAGCAGCAGCACCAACACCGGATTACTGGCACGTGAATTTGTCTTTAAAGGGGAGACTGCCTGATGACGACCTTATTTAACCAGCCGTTGAACGTGATTAACGTCGGTATCGCGCTGTTCAGTGCGGATCTCAAAAAGCAGCATATCCCCGTGACCCAGCTCGACTGGACGCCGCCGGGGCAGGGGAATTTGCAGGTTGTAGAGGCGCTGGATCAGCTGGCCCTTGCGCCACTGGCTGACAAAATCGCCGCCGCCAATAAGATTGCCCTTGAGCGCATTATCCAGTCCCATCCGGTGCTGGTGGGCTACGACCAGGCGATCAACGTTGTGCCGGGCATGACCCGTACCACCATTCTGCACGCCGGTCCGCCCGTCAGCTGGGAAAACATGTGTGGCGCAATGAAAGGGGCCGTGACCGGGGCGCTGGTGTTTGAAGGGCTGGCACGCGATATCGACGACGCGGAGCGCGTGGCGGCGTCAGGGGCGATCACCTTCTCGCCCTGTCACGAGCATGACAGCGTAGGCTCAATGGCGGGCGTCACTTCGGCATCGATGTTTATGCACATCGTTGAGAACAAAACCTACGGCAACCGGGCGTTCACTAACCTTAGCGAGCAGATGGCGAAGATCCTGCGCATGGGCGCCAACGACCAGAGCGTTATTGACCGCCTGAACTGGATGCGTGACGTGCTCGGCCCGATGCTGCGCGATGCCATGAAAATCATTGGTGAAATCGACCTGCGCCTGATGCTGGCCCAGGCGCTGCACATGGGCGACGAGTGTCATAACCGCAACAACGCCGGCACCACGCTGCTGATCCAGGCGTTGACGCCCGGGCTGATTCAGGCCGGGTATCCGGTGGCACAGCAGCGTGAGGTGTTTGAGTTCGTCGCCAGCAGCGATTACTTCTCCGGCCCGACATGGATGGCGATGTGTAAAGCCGCCATGGATGCCGCACACGGTATTGAGTACAGCACCGTGGTCACCACCATGGCGCGTAACGGCTACGAGTTCGGCCTGCGCATCTCCGGGCTGCCGGGGCAGTGGTTCACCGGCCCGGCGCAGCAGGTGATAGGGCCCATGTTCGCGGGCTACAGGCCGGAAGACTCCGGGCTGGATATTGGCGACAGCGCCATTACCGAAACCTACGGTATCGGTGGTTTTGCGATGGCCACAGCCCCGGCGATCGTGGCACTGGTGGGTGGCACGGTGGATGAAGCCATCGATTTCTCCCGTCAGATGCGCGAGATCACCCTCGGCGAAAACCCGAACGTCACCATTCCGCTGCTCTCGTTTATGGGCATTCCAACCGCCATCGACATCACAAAAGTCGCGGGCAGCGGCATTCTGCCGGTCATTAACACCGCCATTGCCCACAAAGACGCAGGTATTGGCATGATTGGGGCGGGCATCGTTCACCCGCCGTTTAGCTGTTTTGAAAAGGCGCTGTTGACCTTCCGCGATCGCTACTTTTTATAAGGCATGCATCCATGAAAAACATGAAACTGGAGTGGAAAAGAGGTGACTGGGCGGCGTATTTCGGGTTGATGACCAACAACCTGACCAATTTGCTGACCATGATGGGGCTGCTCATTTTTGTCGTCGGCATCCCGAAGGAGATTGTTTATGGACGCATTGCGCCAGCCTTCGGGCTGGCGGTGCTGGTCGCGAGCGTCTGCTACGCGTGGTTTGGCCTGCAGATGGCGCGCCAGACCGGGCGTACGGATGTCACCGCGCTGCCGTCTGGCCCAAGCGCGCCGTCAATTTTCACCGTGACCTTTCTGGTGCTGATGCCGGTCTACCAGCAAACCGGTGATGCGGATTTCGCTATCCAGATTGGTCTGGTGTGGTGCTTCGTGGAGGCGATGATTCTGGCGGGCGGTTCGTTCCTGGGGGAAACCATCCGCAAGATGATCCCGCGTACCGTCCTGTTGTCTTGCCTGTCCGGGTTGGGCCTGCTGCTGCTGGCGATGAACCCGATGCTGCAGGCGTTTGAGGCACCTACCGTGTCGTTCATCGTGCTGCTGCTGATCTTTATTAACTGGTTTGGTAAAAAGCCGATCTTCGCCAAAATCCCGACCGGCCTGCTCTTGCTGATTGCCGGTACCGCGCTGGCGTGGATCTCCGGTCTGCAGAGCCCGGAGGCCATCAAAGCCTCGATGTCGTCGTTTGGCTTTAACCCGCCGGAAGTGCATGTCGACAGCTTTATGCAGGGACTGCCGCACGCATTACCGTACCTGGCCTCTGCCGTCCCGCTGGGTCTGGCGAACTACATTTTTGACCTGGAAAACATCGAAAGCGCCCACGCGGCGGGGGATGAGTACCCGACCCGCAAGGTGATGCTGGCAAACGGGCTGGCCTCCATGCTCGGGTGTCTGATGGGTAACCCGTTCCCGGTGACGGTTTACGTCGGCCACGCGGGCTGGAAAGCGATGGGGGCCAGCATTGGCTACACGCTGGCCTCCGGTGTGACCATGTTTATCGTGCCGCTGTTCGGGCTGGGGGCGTTTATGCTCGCCATCATACCGATGACCGCCATCGTGCCGATTCTGGTGTTTATCGGGGTGGTGACCGCCAACCAGGTAGTAAGGGAAACGCCCAAAGTGGAGGTTCCCGTGATCTTCATCTGCCTGTTCCCGTGGATCGCCAACTGGGCGCTGACCATGATGAACAGCGTGATGGGCGCGGCGGGGACCAGTGCGGCGAAAATTGGCACCGACGTGCTGCACAGCAAAGGGATCTACTACCAGGGACTGGTGCATCTGGGTAACGGCGCACCGCTCGCCAGCATGCTGTGGGGCTGCATCGCTATCTTCGCCATCATCAACAAACCGCTGCGCGGAGCCGTGGCCGCCGCCGTTGGGGCGTTGCTGGCGCTGTTCGGCGTGATCCACGCGCCAGTGGTTGGCTTTGCCGAAGGCAGTTCGCTGATGTTTGTCACGGCCTACCTGATGATGGGGGGCATGTTTGTGGTGAAGCATTTTCTTGATAGCCGCGACGTGGTGAGCGCGGCAGCGCCGGTTTCGGAGTCCTGATAATGGCTGATGTCCTCACCCCGCACCATTTCAAAGGAAACACTATGAAAGAGCTCATGGTCGTCGCCATTGGCGGCAACAGCATTATCAAAGATAACGCCAGTCAGTCCATTGAACACCAGTCACAGGCCGTGAAATTGGTTGCAGAGTCAGTGCTGGAGATGCTGGCGTCTGACTATGACATCGTGCTCACTCACGGTAACGGCCCCCAGGTGGGGCTGGATCTGCGCCGCGCTGAAATTGCTCACGAGCGGGAAGGACTACCCCTCACGCCGCTGGCAAACTGCGTGGCGGATACCCAGGGCGGTATCGGCTACCTGATCCAGCAGGCACTCAATAACCGCATGGCCGCCCACGGCGAGCAAAAAGCGGTCACGGTCGTCACGCAGGTGGAAGTGGATAAACACGATCCGGGTTTCGCCCATCCCACCAAACCTATCGGCGCGTTTTTCAGTGAGACGCAGCGTGATGCGCTCCAGCGTGCCCATCCTGACTGGCATTTTGTTGAAGACGCCGGGCGCGGTTATCGCCGGGTGGTGGCCTCACCGCAGCCGCTGCGTATCGTTGAAGCGGAGGCTATCAAAACCCTGACGCAAAAAGGCTTTGTGGTGATCGGGGCGGGCGGTGGTGGTATTCCGGTGGTGCGCACAGCGCAGGGGGATTACCAGAGCGTCGATGCGGTGATTGATAAAGATCTCTCGACCGCGCTGCTGGCCCGCGAGATCCATGCCGACGTGCTGGTGATCACCACCGGGGTGGAGAAAGTGTGCATCAACTTTGGTAAGCCAGACCAGCAGGCGCTGGATACGGTGAATGTGGCGCAGATGAAACGCTACGTGGCGGAGGGGCACTTCCCGGCGGGCAGCATGCTGCCGAAAATCGTCGCCTCGCTGGCGTTTCTGAACGACGGCGGCAAGCGCGTGATCATCACCTCGCCGGACTGCCTGCCTGCGGCGCTGCGCGGTGAGACCGGTACCCACATTGTGAATGCGTAAGTAAAAGGAAGAGAAGATGAGTGAGAATAAAAGCCGACGCGAGTTTATTAGCCAGAGCGGCAAAATGGTTACCGCCTGCGCCCTGTTTGGCACCACCGGATCCGTCGCGTATGCTGCAGAGACCGCGAAACCACGTTGTGAGACAGGCAAACCCATGAACATTACCGCCAGACACTACTACCTGGATAACGTGCTGCTGGAGGCCGGGTTCAACGTTGACGGCGGCGTGGCGACAAGCACCCGCACCGAGCTGAAAACACTCGAAATTAATGACGGCAAAATTGTCGCCCTGCGTGATAACAAAAGCCATGCCGATGCCACGCTGCCACACTATGATGCAGGCAGTAAGCTGATGCTGCCGGCGATGCGCGACATGCATATTCACCTGGATAAAACCTTTTACGGCGGTCCCTGGCATTCCCTTAACCGCCCGGCGGGCACGACCATTCAGGACATGATCCGTCTTGAACAAAAATTGCTGCCAGAGTTACAGCCCTACACGCAGGAGCGTGCGGAAAAGCTTATCGACCTGATCCAGTCGAAAGGCTCCACTCTCGCCCGCAGCCATTGCAATATTGAGCCGACGTCCGGCCTGAAGAATCTGGAAAATCTCCAGGCCGTCTTAGCGCGCCGCAAGCCGGGGTTTGACTGTGAAATTGTCGCCTTCCCGCAGCACGGCTTGCTGTTATCGCACTCCGAAACGCTGATGCGCGAGGCCATGCAGGCTGGCGCACACTACGTGGGCGGTCTGGATCCGACTAACGTGGACGGTGCGATGGAAAAATCCCTCGACACGATGTTCCAGATTGCGCTGGATTATGACAAAGGGGTGGACATCCACCTGCATGAAACCAGCCCGGCAGGCGTCGCGGCGGTGAACTACATGGTAGAGACCGTGGAGAAAACGCCCGCGCTGAAGGGGAAACTGACCATCAGCCACGCCTTCGCGCTGGCCACGCTCAACGAGCAGCAGGTCGATGAAATCGCCACCCGCATGGCGGCGCAGCAGGTGACCATTGCCTCTACGGTGCCGATTGGCACCCTGCATATGCCGCTGAAGCAACTCCGTGACAAGGGGGTGTTCGTCATGACCGGCACCGACAGCGTCATTGACCACTGGTCGCCGTATGGGCTGGGCGATATGCTGGAAAAAGCCAATCTTTACGCCCAGCTCTATATTCGCCCGAATGAACAGACGCTCTCCCGCGCGCTGGGTATCGCCACCGGTGATGTGCTGCCGTTGAACGACAAAGGCGAGCGCGTGTGGCCCAAAGCGCAGGACGATGCCAGCTTTGTGCTGGTGGACGCTTCCTGTTCCGCCGAGGCCGTGGCGCGGATTTCACCGCGTACCGCGACCTTCCATAAGGGCCATCTTGTGTGGGGCACCGTCTCCTGACGCCACGTCGGGGTATTGCTACAGGTGATACCCCGACAGACGCAGCTCGCGATCAATCCATTCAACAAACTGCTGGATCTTCCAGGTGCGCTCGTTCATGTGCGGCATCACCAGATGATGCGCATTAATGGCGATCCCCGTTTCATCTGGTAGCACCTGCACCAGGGAGCCATCGTTCAGGTGATCGGTGGCCATCATCTTGCTTTCCAGAATAAATCCCAGCCCCATGCGCGCGGCTTCAAAGCTCATGTAAGAACGATCAAAACTCAGGCTGAAGTTGAGCCAGGGGCGGTCGATATTGTGCCAGGCAAACCATTTTTCCCAGTTGACGAGGGTGCTGGTCGACGAGATAAGCGCCTGTGAAAGCAGGTCCTGCGGCGTATTGACGGGATGTGCACGCAGATATGCCGGTGAGGCCAGCACCACCAGCGCATCGTTTTTAATGGTCATGACCCTGTAAGCGTCCCAGTCCGGGATGCCGTGGCGAATATCAATATCGATGTTATCGCGTGCAAACTGCAGGTTCTCATAGGAGCAGGAAAGATTGACCGTAATATCCGGGTATTCACTGCGAAATTTGCCGAGCCGGCGCAACAACCACGTCAGGCCAAACGTTGGTGAAGAGTGAACGCGCAATACCGGATTATCAGCCTCTTTCATCACCTGTTCGGTTGCACGGCCGATGGCGCTCATCGCTGCGGAGACGTCGCGCAGATATTTTTCCCCCGTCGGGGTCAGGGTCACGCCTTTGCCGCTGCGGATAAATAACTTCTTCCCCATCCAGGATTCCAGCGAGGCGATCTGATGACTGACGGCTGACGCGGTGACGTTAAGCTGTTCGGCTGCCAGATGGATACTGAGAGAGTTGGCCACGGCGATAAAGGACTGAATATTTCGCAGCGAGGGTATGGGGAGGGTCTGGCGATCCTGCGCGGGCATGGCCCACTCCTTTTAAACGAGACAATTTTAAAAAACATAACATTGCGGCATCGTGTCAGCAATTTTTACCCAGCTGAATGGATTAAACATGATCCTGTTCACAGTGTTTTATCGATGAATATTGATGAGGGTTACATTTTATTTTTATGACCTGCATCGCGTATCAAATTTATCTCAGCAATAAATGAGTTTTATTGAATGGTGTTTCGTTCGATAGCCGATATATTGACGTTGAACGCATAAATAAAACGACTCACGTTGTTCGAATAATGAGGTAAAACATGTCTCGTATAGAACAAGTTGCCCCCTACATAGCGACAAAGAAAACCAATTACCGTTTCGTTGTGCTGGCATTAATTTTTATTGTGTATGCCATTAACTATGCCGACCGAACAAATATTGGTGCTGTACTTCCTTTTATCATCGACGAGTTTCATATCAATAATTTCGAAGCCGGTGCGATCGCCAGTATGTTCTTTTTGGGATACGCCCTGAGCCAAATACCGGCGGGCTTTTTTATCGCCAAAAAAGGCATTCGCGGGATGGTGGCGCTGTCGATATTTGGCTTCTCGGCGTTTACCTGGTTGATGGGGACTGCGACCTCAGTGCTGGGCCTGAAGTTTATCCGCCTGGGGCTGGGGTTAACCGAGGGACCATGCCCGGTGGGGTTGGCATCAACGATCAATAACTGGTTTCCACCAAAAGAGAAGGCCACGGCGACCGGCGTCTATATTGCTGCCACCATGTTTGCCCCCATTCTGGTGCCGCCGCTGGCAGTGTGGATTGCCATGACATGGGGCTGGCGCTGGGTCTTTTTCTCTTTTGCTATTCCGGGGCTGATCATTGCTGTCCTGTGGTATTTACTGGTACGTACCCGGCCTTCCGAGAGCCCTTTCGTGTCAAAGGCCGAACTGGAGACCATTACCGCAGGTCAGGCGACACCGGATGCCAGACGGGAAAATATCGTGATTTCCCCCGGCTTCTCCCGCCTTGACCGTCTGATTCGCGTACGGGATCTGTCGCCCATCAGCACGGTAAAAGGTCTGTTCACATCGAAAAATATTCTCGGTGACTGTGTGGCCTACTTCATGATGGTCAGCGTGCTGTATGGCCTGCTGACCTGGATACCGCTTTATCTGGTGAAAGAAAAAGGCTTTACGTTCATGAGTATGGGCCTCGTCGCGAGTATGCCGTGTATCGGCGGTTTTATCGGCGCGATTTTTGGCGGCTATGTCTCCGATAAATGGCTCGGGCGCAGGCGTAAACCGACCATGATGTTTACAGCCATCAGCACCGTACTGATGATGGTCATCATGCTGAATATCCCGCAAAGCACCGTTGCGGTTTGTGTCGGCCTCTTTTTTGTTGGTCTCTGTCTGAATATAGGCTGGCCCGCCTTCACCGCTTATGGAATGGCCGTCGCGGACAGCAAAACGTATCCCATCGCCGCATCAATTATTAATAGCGGCGGCAATCTCGGCGGATTTGTTTCGCCGATGCTGGCAGGTTATCTGCTGGATAAAACTGGAAACTTTAATTCTGTCTTTATTTATTTCGGTATTTGCGCAGCAATTGGCTTAGTCATGATTATCTTGCTGGAAGAACCGAAATAATAAATAAAACCTCTCTTACAATACTGGAGTAAATATATGCTTCTGAAAGATAAAGTCGCCGTGATTACCGGCGCGGCTTCTGTGCGCGGTTTGGGTTTCGCCACGGCAAAATTATATGCCGAGCAGGGCGCGAAAGTGGTCATTATTGATTTAGATGCCGAGGCCAGCCAGCGTGCGGCTGCATGTCTGGGTGAAGGGCATCTGGGGCTTGCGGCAAACGTCAGCAACGAGTTGCAGGTGAACGCGGCCATTGAGCAGGTTCTGGGTAAATATGGGCGCATCGACATTCTGGTGAATAACGCCGGGATAACCCAGCCGCTCAAACTGATGGATATTAAGCGCGACAATTACGATGCCGTACTGGATGTCAGCCTGCGCGGTACGCTGCTGATGTCCCAGGCGGTGATTCCCACTCTGCGCGCGCAGAAGTCCGGCAGCATTGTCTGTATCTCTTCAGTTTCGGCACAGCGCGGCGGCGGTATTTTTGGCGGCCCGCACTACAGCGCTGCAAAAGCCGGCGTGCTGGGGCTGGCCAAAGCCATGGCCCGTGAGCTTGGGCCGGATAACGTGCGCGTGAACTGCATCACCCCGGGGCTTATCCAGACGGACATCACCGCTGGCAAGCTGAGCGATGAGATGAAAACCGCCATTCTGGCGGGTATTCCGCTCAACCGTCTTGGTGATGCACAGGATGTTGCCCGTGCCGCGCTGTTCCTGGGGAGCGATCTCTCTTCTTATTCCACCGGTATCACGCTCGACGTGAACGGCGGCATGCTGATCCATTAAGGGGAGACGAGAATGACGAATACGACAGTTCAACAGGTTGCCGCGGCCGCGTGGCGCATTCGCCGCTACGCGCTGCGAATGGGCGAAGTACAAGGTCAGGGCTATATCGGTCAGGCGCTGGGCTATGCCGACGTGCTGGCAACTGCGTTTGCGCACGGTATGACCTTCAGGGCTCAGGAGCCGGAGTGGGAAGGCCGCGACCGCTTCCTGCTCTCCCACGGACATTACGCCATTGCGTATTATGCGGCGTTGATCGAGGCGGGGATCGTTCCTGAAGAGGAACTTGAAACCTACGGCTCGGATGACAGCCGCCTGCCGATGTCCGGCATGGCAACGTATACGCCCGGCATGGAGATCTCCGGCGGTTCTCTGGGGCAGGGACTCAGCATTGGTGTGGGAATGGCGCTGGGGCTGAAACACAAACAGAGCACGGCGTGGGTAATTAACTCCATGTCTGACGGTGAGCTGGACGAAGGTTCGACCTGGGAAGCCGCCATGTCAGCCGCGCATCATGGGCTCTCGAACCTGATTGTGCTGGTGGACATTAACCGGCAACAGGCGGACGGTAATTCACATAACATCCTCGGTTTTGAGCCGCTGGAAGATAAGTGGACCTCCTTTGGCTGGTATGTACAACGCGTTAACGGTAACGATATCCCCGCGCTGGTGTCGGCGTTTGATAATGCCAGACGCTATCCCGAACAACAGCCGCGCGTCATCTTATGCGACACGCTGATGGGCAAGGGCGTGCCTTTCCTCGAGCAGCGTGACAAGAACCATTTTATTCGCGTGGATGCCGATGAGTGGCAACAGGCGCTCGCCGTGCTCGATGCGAATAAACCAGAAGGAGTCCTGTAATGAGCCAGCCCGTCGAAAATAAACCGCGTTTAACCACCTCCGCCATGATTGCCTCGATTGCAGAGGAAGGGCAGGAAACCCGGGCCGCGCCGTTTGGCCACGCGCTGGTGAAACTGGCGGCTCAGCGTCAGAACATTGTCGGCATGACGGCAGATTTGTCGAAATATACCGACCTGCATATCTTTGCCCAGGCATACCCTGACCGTTTCTTCCAGATGGGAATGGCGGAACAGCTGTTAATGGGGGCGGCAGGTGGGATGGCCAAAGAGGGCTTTATTCCCTTTGCCACCACCTATGCCGTGTTCGCCACCCGCCGTGCCTACGATTTTATTCATCAGGTCATTGCTGAGGAACACCTCAACGTCAAGATTTGCGCCGCGCTGCCGGGGTTGACCACCGGCTACGGGCCAAGCCATCAGGCAACGGAAGATATTGCGATCATGCGCGGCATTCCGGGCATGACCATTATCGATCCTTGCGATGCGATTGACACCGAACAGGCGGTGCCTGCCATTGCCAGCCACGAAGGGCCGGTTTATATGCGTTTGTTACGCGGTAAGGTTCCGGTGGTGCTGGATCAGTACAATTACCGGTTTGAAATAGGCAAAGCCGCGCTGCTGGAAGAGGGCAGTGATGTGCTGATTATCGCCTCAGGGCTGATGACCATGCGCGCACTGGAGGCGGCAAAGCAGTTGCGCAAGGATAATGTCAGCGTGGCGGTACTTCACTCACCCACGATTAAGCCCCTGGATGAAGCGACCATTCTGGCGCAAGCCGCGAAACCCGGACGTCTGGTTATTGTGGCTGAAAACCACAGTAGCGTTGGCGGGCTTTGTGAAGCCGTGGCGTCGCTGTTGATGCGCCATCGCGTTAACGTCGACTTTGACACCGTTGCGTTGCCGGATGCTTTCCTTGATGCGGGTGCGCTACCGACCCTTCACGCGCGTTACGGGATTTCGACTGCCGCCATGGTGGAGAAGATCCGACGCAGGCTCTGATTTTCAGACGGGTATGTTGTCAACGGGCGAGGGGTGTTTTACCCTCGCCTCTGTTGCGATAAAGGAGTCCGTCATGGCACAAAACATCTACGACAACCCGGCGTTTTTTGAAGGCTATGCCCGGCTACCGCGTTCGGTGCAGGGTCTGGACGGCGCACCGGAATGGCCTGCGCTGAAAAGCATGCTGCCACCGTTATCCGGCAAGTCAGTTATCGATCTTGGCTGCGGTTACGGCTGGTTCTGTCGCGCTGCACGCGCGCTGGGGGCGGCAGAAGTGACCGGCGTTGATCTCTCCGAAAAGATGCTCGCCCGGGCGGCTGAACTGACGGATGACGCGCAAATTCACTATCAGCGCAGCGATCTGGCATCTCTGGTGTTACCTGAGAACAGCGTTGATCTGATCTACAGTTCACTGGCGCTGCACTACCTGCCGGCGCTGGAGACCCTGTTTGAGCAAATCCGGCGGGCGCTTAAACCCGGCGGCAGCCTCGTCTTTTCAATGGAACATCCGATTTACACCTGCGCCTCACGTCAGGGCTGGCTGACCGACGATAACGGCGAGCGTTTCTGGGGCGTTAATCGCTATCAGGATGAGGGCGAGCGCGTTAGCAACTGGCTGGCGGACGGGGTGATCAAATACCACCGTACGCTGGGTACCACGCTCAATGCGCTTATTAAGGCGGGGCTGACAATAACGGAAGTGAACGAATGGGGACCAACGCAGGCACAAATTGATGCCTGGCCCGCGCTGGCCGAAGAGGCGGAACGTCCGATGCTGGTCCTGATTTCTGCCGCTAAGGCTCAGTAACCCACTTTATACACCCGTCCATTCTGCACCCCTTCCACGCTGCGACGATAGGCCTGCGCCACCGTTGCGGCGGGAACACTTTCAAAGCCCGGGAAGAAGCCTTCGTACGCTTCCGCTGATTCGGTAAGCACCGTCGGGCTAATCAGGTTGATGCGGATCCCGCGCGGCAGTTCACAGGCCGCGGCGCGGACAAACCCTTCCAGGGCGGTGTTCACCGTGGTGGCATTCACCCCCTGTGCGATAGGCTCATGCGCCACGATCCCGCTTATCAGGGTGATGGAGCCGCCTTCATTGAGGTAATGCTGGCCGGTCAACGCCAGACGAACCTGTCCCAGCAGCTTATCCTGCAAGCCCTGATTGAAATCGCTGTCTTTCATGGTCGCGAGCGGGCCGAAGTGCAGGCCGCCACTGGCAGAGACAATCGCATCCACCGCTCCGATGTTTTCAAACAATGCCTGCACGCTGGCCTGAGAGGTGATATCCACCTGGTAGTCGCCCTGCGTGCGACCCACGCGGATCACGTCGTGGCGACGGCTCAGCTCTTCTGTTACCGCACGACCGACCGTACCGCTGGCACCAATAATCACGATTTTCATAGCTGACTCCTTAGGTTGTGAGCCTTCATTCTTTAATAAATCAAAACTCAGATAAACTGGGCTAAAGTTAGAGGATTGCTAACCAGGGGTTTGGAATATGGATAAGCTTCGCAGCATGGAGACCTTCATTGCTGTCGTTGAGAGCGGCAGTTTTACCGGCGCGGCAGGCCGGCTGGAGATGTCGGCGGTGATGGTGGGGAAGTACATTGCGTTGCTGGAGTCTCAGCTCGGCACCCGGCTGCTGGAGCGAAACACGCGGCGTCAAAGTCTGACGGACGCCGGGCGGGTCTATTTCGACGAGGCGAAGCGGGTGCTGGAGCAGGTCTCTATCGCCGAAAGCGCGGTTGAGCGACTGCGTGCCGCCCCAGCCGGGACTTTGCGGGTCACGGCGCCCACCTCGTTTGGCGGTTGTGTGATAGCCCCCCTCACCGCGACCTTTTTGCAGCGCTACCCGGACGTGCGCGTGGAGCTGGATCTGACCAACCGGATGGTGGATCTGGTGGATGAAGGGGTCGATCTGGCCATTCGCATCGGTGATATTCATAACGACGATCTGGTGGCGAAATACCTCTGCCCGTACCGAATGGTGATCTGCGCGGCCCCGGCGTATCTGGCGCGTTACGGCACGCCGCGAACGCCTGCCGATCTGGTGGATCATCTCTGCCTGTCACACACGGTGTGGACCGCGCGTAACGAATGGCGGCTGCCGGGGGTTGAAGGCGAGATGCGCTGGAAGCGCGATGCCATTCTGCGCTGCAACGATGGCTATGGGCTACGGATGGCAGCGAGAGCGGGGGCGGGATTATTACTGCAACCCGAAGTGCTGGTGGCAGAAGAGCTGGCGAGCGGCAGGCTGGTGCAGGTGCTGGAGAACTACACGCCTGCGCCACGACCGGTACATTTGCTGTGGCGCCAGGATTTACGTCCGCTACCCAAGCTCACGCAATTTGTCGCGCATATTCAGCAGGGCGCGGAATATTTCGGCCATGCCGTTGAAGAAAAGTAATTATCAAAGCCGCAGACTTATGCTACTAAGATTAGGCACATTATAAAAAAGAAGGTAAGCAAAGAATGTCTGTGAATAAACTCGCCAGCAGCGCACAGGGCCTGCAATCATCTGCCATCCGTGAATTATTAAAACATAGCAAAATGGCCGGGGTGATTTCGCTGGGTGGCGGTATTCCTAACCCTGCACTGTTCGATCATGAAGGCCTGAAAATTGCCGCTGATGCCGTATTATCACAGCATTTTGGTGAAGCTTTTCAGTACGGTCTGACCGAAGGCATCCCGGGGCTGCGTGAAGAAATTAAGCTCATCTGTGAAGGCCGCGGGATCGCCTGCAAGGCCGATGACGTGGTCATTACGTCCGGTTCGCAACAATCTCTCGACGTGCTGGCGCGGGCGTTAATTAACCCGGGCGATACCGTCGTCGTCGAACGTCCAACGTATCTCGCAGCACTGCAGGTATTTGGTCTGGCGCAGGCCAAATTTGAATCCGTGGGCACCGATGGCGACGGAATGAAAGTGGATGAACTTGAAGCGCTGGTAGCGAATAAAACCATCAAGGCGGTTTATATTGTTCCGACATTTGGTAACCCGGGTGGGGTAACGCTTTCTGAGGTGCGTCGTAAACAGCTGGTGGAATTATCGAAGCGCTATGACTTCGTTATTATCGAAGACGATCCGTACAGCGAAATTAATTATACCGATGAAGTGTTCCGCCCGTTAATTGCCCATGCCAAAGATATCGGCAATGAAGAGAACGTCGTCTATACCTCGACCTTCTCCAAAATCCTCGCCCCGGGCACTCGTGTGGGCTGGGTGCTGGTACCGGAGTGGCTGAAACGCGCGGTGGTTAATCTCAAGCAAACCACCGATCTGCACACCAGCACGCTGTCACAGTTGATGACCTACGAGTACCTGAAAACCGGTCGTCTGGCCGATCAGATTAAAATGATCCGTGAAGCCTACCGCCAGAAATACCAGACCTTTGCAAATGAACTGGAGGCGGAACTGGGTGATGTCATGACGTTCCATAAGCCGAAGGGTGGAATGTTCCTGTGGGCCAAAATGAACAATGGCATCAACACCACGCGCTGGCTGGAAAAAACGTTAAGCAACGGCGTGGTTTTTGTGCCGGGTGAGTTCTTCTATTGTAATGAGCCAGACCATACGACGCTGCGCATGTCGTTTGTCACGCCAACCGATGAAGAGCTGAAAGAGGCGGTTCGTCGCCTGAAAAAATCGCTGTAACAGACCTGCGCATAATGGCACCTGTGCTGTTATGCGCATTACTTGTGCAGTGCGGCCAGCGCCGCAAGCGTTCATGGTGAATCCCATGTTTGAATTTCTGATCGGTATCCTCACGCACACCCCCGTCTGGGTGTGGGTTCTGTTTATCTTTCTTATCTCACGCGGCCTCAATGCCCGTAAGCCTGCCACCGTTACGCTGGAAAGGCTGGCCATCATTCCTGCCATCTTTCTTATCTGGGATATCTACGATCTGGTGGTTTATCGCGATCTTACTCTCGCGACGGTGGCCCTTTGGGTTGCGGGGATTGTGGCGGGCGCGGCGCTGGGGTATGTGCTGATTAAGCAGACGGTCATCACCCGCACCGACGCGCCGCGCACCCTTTATCGCCAGCCGGACTACACGGCACTGCCGTTTATGATGCTGGCATTTGGGGTGAAATACGTGCTGGGGGTGATGAACGCCCTCTCTCCCCAGGCGTTGCAACAGCCCGCCATGAGCGCGCTGGCGATAGTCTCCGGCGGGGTATTTGCCGGGGTCTTTATCGGGAAGTTTACGCGCTATGTAGGGGTATATCTCAGCAGCGCACCGCAACCGGCTGAGTAACGTTAGCCCGTTGCATGGGCCAGCGCGCGAGCAGAAGCTTCACCGTTAGCAACTCGCGTGACTTCGTGGATCCGGCAGATTTTTCCTGCGCATAGCGTGGCAAACATATAAACCTCTATTTCAGCCTGATGGCCTTCGGGATACGTGACGGTCACGATATGCCGGTCAGCCAGCAGTGTGTCATGACACCCTATCTGTTCCACGCGGAAGGCGATATCGCGGATCTGCGAACGCACGTGCTCCAGGTGCTGAATAAAGCCAGAATAATCAAGAGAATGACCGTCCGTGATCTGCTGATACTCTGGCGAAAAAACGTCTTTCGGATCAATCTCACCTTTAAACAGGCCGGTCAGCAAACGGGACATTTCCTCACGCAAAATAGCATTGTCAGACTGGGTAATCAGGCGGGTGATGATGTTCATGGTGACTCCTCGTTGCGTTGAGCCGCCATTATCCTTGACAGACAGAGACGTAGTTTCTGTAATAAGCCAATGAATAACGATTTTCGGCCAAATAACGTGGTCAGCTTCGAGACACTTTTGCATCCAGGTGGATACCATACGCCGTGGCACAGCCATCAGGCCGGTCAGCTCTGGCGGATTACGACGGGTCTGCTGGTTGTCGAAACAGCGTCTGGGCGTTCGGTTGTACCGGAGCAACATATCGGCTGGATCCCGCCCGGTCAGGAGCATGCTGCCTTTACCGGGAGTGCGATTGACGGTCGTGCGATCTATCTGGATCCCGCATGGTGTGAAGCGCTGCCCGGTGAAACGACGCTTTTCGAACCCGACGAGCTCACCAGCGCGCTGTTTTCACGCTTAAACGCTGAAGGAAGCGGGTACGATCCGCGAAAGCTCACCCTGCTGCTGGATGAACTGGCGCGGGGCCGTCAGGTGCGCTATCTGCTGCCCATGCCAGCCGATCCCCGATTAAAGAAGGTAGCCAGCCATCTGATGCAACGTGTGGACGACAACCAGACGGTTGAGCACTATGCCTCCCTTGCGGGAATGAGCGTGCGGACATTCCACCGTCGGTTTAGCGCGGAAACGGGAATGAACGTTGTTAACTGGCGGCAACTTGCCCGCGTAATGCGGGCAATGGAGTGGCTGGCAGCAGGTAAACCGGTTGGCTGGATCGCGCTGTCGTGCGGCTACAACAGTATCAGCGCGTTTATTGAGGTTTTCAGGGCCTTTACCGGCAAAACGCCCAGGCAGTGGGCGCTTAAAGAAGCCCCTTCTGTGCGAAGGTAATGCGCGTGGCTTCGTTCAGATCCAGTGCTTTAAGTGCTTCCGGGCGAACCCAGGCAACCTCCTGAAACTCGTCGTTAAACGTCACCTGCCGATTTGCGCTGATGCAGTCGAAAATCAGGTAAATCATATAAATCTCTTCCGTGGTGCCATCGGCATAGGTTTTCACCCGAATGTCATCGCGAAACGCCCAGGGTTTGACCTCCGTGATCTCCAGCGCGTCGCCCAGCTCTTCGCGAATTTCACGGCGCAGCGCCTGCTCCATGGTTTCTCCCGGCTCCATCCCGCCGCCCGATAACGCCCACTGGCCGGGAAATACGCCGCGGTCATCGGCCATTTTGCACAGCAGATACGCCCCGTCGTTCTGAATGATGGGGCAGACAATAGTTCGTTGACGCATGGTTTCTTCCTGAAAAATGAGTTTGGGCTATTTTAACAGAAGGCGGAAAGGGAAAAGGTAAACGAGGTCAGACTTTCGCCGCTGGCTTAAGCGGTATTGTTGCGGGTTATGGATGCCATGACTCCGGCCCTCTTCCACGGGCAGAGGGCCGGAGAAACAAACCGCCAGTGATTAGCGCTCTCGCAGCGCCTCTTTCGCCCGGTTGAACGGCTTGATCATGTAATCCAGTACCGTTTTCTCACCGGTTTTAATGTCCACCGTCGCAATCATCCCCGGCACGATTGAGAAGTGCCTGCCTGCTTTATTCACCAGGTAATCCTGGCTGGTGCGGATAAATACCCGGTAATAGAACACCTCCGGCTTGGCTTCGTCCTGAATGGTGTCCGGCGAAATGGTTTCAACCACACCGTGCAGTCCGCCATAAATGGCGTAATCGTAGGCGGTGATTTTTACCAGCGCTTCCTGATTCGGGTGGATAAAGGCGATATCGCGCGGGGAGAGACGGGTTTCGATCAGCAGGTGATCGTCCACCGGCACAATCTCCATCAGCTCGCCGTTAGGCGGGATGACGCCACCGATGGTGGTGACTTTGATGTTTTTCACGATCCCGCGCACCGGAGATTTCACCGTTAAGCGGGTCACTGAATCCTCGCGGCCTTTGAGGATCGCCGAGACCATATCCACTTCAGCGTTGGCCTTGGATAACGCCTCGCGGGCCTGAACATAGTACTGAGATCGCACGTCGGTGAGTTTCAGCTCCAGATCGCTTTTCTGCCGCTGCAGGCGCAGTACCTCCACGTGGCTGGCGGCGCCGGTTTTCACGAGACGCTGAGTGATCGCCAGCTCCTTATTCGCAAGATCCAATGCCGCACGCAGCTCCCGCTGGGTATCTTCCAGCTGCGCACGGCGTGAGTTATAGAGCCGGGTTTCGGCGGCGGTCAGATCGGTCCACTTCGCCAGCGAAGGGGGAAATTTCAGCGGCAGATCGTTTACCTCGGCGTACAGTCGCACGCTGGAGGCCAGCGAGGCACGGTAGCGCGCCGCGCTTTCACCAACGTTAGATTCTGAACGCGTGGGATCGAGCCGCGCCAGCACTTGTCCGGCCTGCACCTGGTCACCCTCATGGACGTTCAGCTCGGTGAGGATCCCCCCGTCGAGCGACTGTAAAACCTGCTCGCGCGAACTGGGGATCACTTTGCCCGTGCCGGTTGAGACTTCATCCAGCACGCCAAACCACGCCCAGACGCCAAGTACCACGAACATCAGTAAAGAGAAGATAACAATCCGCCGCGCACCGGTGTAGCCGCTTTCGGAGTCGAGCGCATTGTCCAGGTCGTCCATTGCGGCGACGTCACGCTGACTGATTTTCATTTTTCCACTCCCGTCCTGTTGCTGCCTGCTGCTGCTGTTGCTGCATGCGGCTGTTGTTCAGCGCCTGCGCTTTCGGCGCGTCCATCACCAGCATTCCCTCTTTGAGCACCACGACCCGCTCCACCAGTTCCAGCACCGGCACGCGATGCGTGGCGACAATCAGGGTGCGGTTGCCAAGCCAGGCGCTCAGACGCTGGATAAATTCCCGCTCGGTGTGCTCATCGAGCGACGCAGTCGGTTCATCCATCAGCACAATATTGGGGTCGCGAAGCAGCATGCGCGCCAGCAGAATGGATTGCCGCTGGCCGCCGGATAACCCCACGCCGTTCTCCATAATTGGGTAGTCCAGACCCTTCGGCAGTTTCTGCACAAAGCCCGCAGCGCCGGTTAACTCCAGCACCTCGAAAATCTCCTCATCGGTGGCGCGCGGCATGCCGAGGGTGATGTTTTCGCGCAGGGTGCCATAAAAGAGCCGGGCGTTCTGGGTCATAAAGCCGACGTTACGCCGGACATCGGCGACATCGAGGTGCGGCAGGCTGAAGTTATCGAGCCGCAATTCACCGCCGGCGAGATCCATTCCGCCCGCCATCGCCTGCAGCAGGGTCGATTTTCCGGCGCCGTTACGCCCGAGGATCGCCACTTTTTCACCTGGCTTAATCTCCAGACGGTTAATGCGCAGGGCCATGCGCGGATCTTCCGGGTGATAGCGGAACTGCGCCTGCTCGAAAAGATAGTGACCGCGCAGTACGTCCTGGCGGATCGGCGTCTCCTCACGCTGGTTTTCTGTGGGGAGCTGCATGATGCTGTCCAGTCCCTCTTTCGCCGCTTTGACCTGCTGCCAGCGCGCCAGCACGCCGCACAGGGTGGCCATCGGAGCGATCATGCGCGAGGCCAACATCGAGGCGGCGACCACCGAACCGGTCGTCAGCGTGCCGTCGATCACCATCGGCGCACCGACCACGATCACCCCGGCATAGACCAGGCTCTGAATCGTCATTCCCCAGCTGATCAGGTTCTGGGTCAGTTCACGGGTGCGCAGGCCAGATTCAGCGGTGATCTGGATGTAGCTGTTCCACTGCTGCAAAAAGCGGTTTTCCGCCTGCATCAGCTTTATGTCCTCCAGCCCCTGCACGCTCTCCACCAGCACGGCGTTGCGCAGGGTGGATTCGTGCGCCGACTGCTTCGCGAGCTCTGCCAGCTTTTTCTGCAGTAGCAGACCGGGCAGGACCATGATCACCGCGGCGACCGGTGCGATCCACGCCAGTTGGGGAGCGATGATCGCCAGCACCACCACGAACAGGAAAAAGAAGGGCAGATCGACAATTGTGGAGATGGTGGAGGAGGTGACCATCTCGCGGATCTGGTCCAGCTCGCGTAGCTGGGAGATAAAGCTGCCGGTCGAGCGAGGGATAGCGCTGTTGCGCAGCCGCAGGGCGTGACCGAAGACCCGATCCGATACGCGCAGATCGGAGCGTTTGCCCAGCAGATCCATAATGTGCCCGCGTGCCACGCGCAGCACAAAGCCAAACAGGGTGGCGATCAGCACGCCGATGGTCAGGACATACAGCGTCGGGTAGGACTGCGCGGGGATCACCCGGTCATACACCTGCATGGAAAAGACAATCCCCGACAGGGACAGGACGTTAATGAACAGCGCGGCGAGCATCACCCAGCTGTAGGGGCGCAAGTCGCGCATTACCAGCCGGTAAAGCCAGTCCGGACGGTATTTCGAAATATAGGCATCCACGCGGCTGTCTTTCAGCGCGGCCAGTGGGCGTAGGGCAATGACGTGGCGGATGGCGGGCAGCATGGCGGTCATCGAAAGCCGGTTGGTGTAGGTCTGATCGTCGAAAAAGCTGACCTCCAGCGTATCGTCGCCATCGAAATGTTCGATCACGCCGATCCTGCCGTCGTTCATTGCCGCCACGACCGGCAGACGCCAGCTGTTGATCGCCTGCTGATCCGCCGTCAGCAGCTGAAACGACAGCCCTGCTTCACGGGCCAGCTGAGTCAGTGCGGGCACCATCGGTTTGCCTTTTAGCCACGGCGCGCCCGCGAGCAGCGCACCGGGGGAGCAGGCGACGCGGTAGCGCGTGGCGACAAAACCAAAGGCCTGCGCCCACTGCGCCAGGGCCTCATCCGTCATGGTCTCACCTTGCGGGATATCGCGTTGCTTCATGGCTGGATCTCCACGGTCTGGATGGTGCGGTTATCAAGATCGAACGCGTGACGCAATTGCCCGGTGTTATAGAGGCAGTTGAGCTGCAGCTGGTGCAACTGTCCGAGGGTCTGCTGCTGGGTAAAACGCGCCTGATAGACCTCCTGCTCGGCGTTAAGCACATCGAGCAGCGGGCGCGAACCCAGATCGAGATATTGCTGCTGATAGAGTTCACGGGTGCGGGCGCTGAGCGCCTCCTGACGGCCCTGAATCTGCAGCGTGCTCAGCAGGCTTAATACCTGGCTGCGCGACTCCAGCAGCTTCTGGCGTACCTCGAGGCGGGTACGCTGAATGGTGGACTGTGCGGCTTCTACCGCGTGGCCTGCGGCGTTACGCCGGGCGGTGAGGCCGCCGCCCTGATAGAGCGGCATCTGCACTTTCACCCATGCAGAGTATTGGGTGCGATCCCGCGTTTCGTTACCCGCATAGCGTTCGTTCAGGTAGTGGCGCACCTCCGGCTCCAGCGAGACGGTCGGTGTCATCTGGGCGTCGGCGTAGTCGAGATTGGCCTGGGCGACGTTAGCCTGCGCCCAGGCGGCTAATACTGCCGGGACCAGACGATCGTCCGGCTCGGCAATATCGCAGCTACGGGCCAGCTTTTGTGGAAAATCGTTGCTGATTGTGTTGAGGGTGTTCCAGCCAAGAAAGCTCATCAATGTGGCACGGGCGCTGTCGAGGCTGGCCTGGTACTGCATCAGCTGGGCGCGCGCGCCTTCGATACGTGCATCGGTCTGCACCACGTCAGAGAGTGAGGTGGCCCCTTCGTCATTACGCTGGCGGGTGAGGGTACCAATCGAAGAGAGCGCCTCAAGCTGCTCTTTGGCGGTGTCGACCATTTGCTGCCAGGTTTGTACCTGCACCATCGCGATGGCGGTATCGTGAGCGATGGTGTCGATGCTGACCAGCACGTTGGCCTGCTGCTGGGCGACGCCGGCACTTTCCGCACGCACCTGGCTTGCCACCTTGCCAAAGTCGTACAGCATTTGTGAGAGGGAGAGCACCAGCGACGGAGTAAAGCCATTATCGTCGCCGTCATGGGTATAACCGTTATCCATGCCGGCATTAATTTGCGGATAGTATTTCGATTTGGCGACGTCCACCTCTTCGCTTTGTTGGTAGAGTTTCCCCACGGCTTCACTGATGGCCGGGTGCCAGGTGACGGCGCGGTTGACGGCTTCGCCAAGCTGCAGCGTGCCGGGGGCAGCCTTGCCGACGACAGGCGCCACGCGGCCATTCAGAGAGGGGAGTTCCTGCGTTTCACGGAGTTGTCCGGTATTGATCATCGCCGCCGGCGTCGCGGAGAGGGCGGGCACAGATATCAGGCAGCACGAGAGCCACCAGTAAGGCATCTTCATTCCCATGTCTTATCCCTAATAAAAATGTACTGCTTTATTGTTTATGCCCGGGCGCTGTGCGCCCGGGTCATTTGTGCAGGTGCTATCAGGTAATGATGTGTTGCTGGTTCACTAACTCGTCGTAGGTGGTCTGGACGTTATCCAGCGTCACGAGCGTCGTATTAGTGTAGGTGCTCCCTGAACCATCACGGTCGATGGAGATCACGGTATTGCCATTACTATTAGTAACATGCAGATAATTACCGAGCGTTGAGCTGCTCCCGTTCCAGCCCACCAGCAGATCGCCGATATCGATTTTGTCCCCCTGCGTGAGCGAGAAGTTGGTCCAGTGATCGCCGGCAGTGCTGCTGACGTTGCCCGCGGTGGCGTTGCCTGCGGTGGCGTTCAGCACCTGGTAAATCAGGGTGTCGCCGTAGGCGGTGCCGGTAATGACGTCGTTATGTTCCGAACTGATGAACTGCGGCGCCATATTGATGGTCAGCGTGGCACTGTCTGTTTTCCCGTCGGCATCGGTCAGGGTGTAGTTGAAGGTCTCCTTCGAGGTGATGGTTGAGAGCGACACCCCGGTGTTGAGGGTGTAGGTATAGTGGCCGTCCGCAGCAATTGCCAGCGTGCCGTAATGGCCGACGACGTTGACCGTTGCGCTGCCGGTGTACGGATCCAGCGTGGTGGTCACGCCGTTGTAGCCGGTCACGCTGAGGCGGGTATCCACCGAATGCAACTGATCCATCGCCCCGGCAGAGTCGGTGCCATCGAAGATGTTGCCGTCAACGGTGTGGCCGCTGGTAGAGTCGAACTGGGTCAGCGAGTAGGTGGTGCCGTTCACGCTTGGGGTAATGGTAATGTTCCCCACGCTGAGCCCCGGTACGCTACCGGTATAGCTCAGCGTATAGGTTCCGGCATTCAGGTCCAGCCCGGAGAGCGCGATGTCGATATTGCCGCCCAACAGCGAACCGCCGCTGAAGGAGCCGCTGCGAACAACATTCGAACCGTCACTGATTGACCAGTTCACCGTCAGGCCGCCCAATGCCAGCAGCGATGCCACGTTAAAGTGCAGCGACACGTTATGCAGCGCGGTGTTCGGATCCACCACGAAGGTTCCACTCCCGCTGCCCTGGGTTGATGACAGCAGCGCGGTTGTCCAGCTGGCCGTCCCGACGGTGGTATCCGAGTAGGTCGTCGTGTGATGTACCGAGGTGACGTCCATCGCGGTACTGACATCGTTGACCGCATCCATCGCCCGCGCGGTTGGGGTGATGTTGAGCGATGCCGTATCCTTCGCCCCGTTTGGTCCGGTGATGGTATAGACAAACGTATCCGGCGTACCGATCGCGTCAGCACCCACACCGGCTTTCAGGGTGTAGGTGTACTGTCCGGACGCATTGATGCTCAGCGTGCCGTATTCCCCCTGGATGTCGGTCAGGCCGCTGCTGTTCACCGCCACGCCGTTCACTTCTGATACCACCGCGCCGGTTGCGACATCGTTATCCAGCACATCTCCGGTGGTGGTCTCGCCCACGCTCGACACGCTGTAGACATGATCTTCCAGCACGTTCAGCGTGTAGGCGGTCAGGGCGGTGATCCCTGCAGCCGTATTCAGCAGGAAGAGGTACTCCCCGGCAGGCAGGTTCAGCGTCAGCTGAGACGAGGTACCGCCCAGCAACGGCGCACGCAGCCAGCCCGGTTCGACGCGCATCTGCTCGAAGGTCTGCGTCGCGTTATTGAACTTGTAGACATACAGGTCGAATACCGACGCCAGCGCCACACCGCCCACGGAAGCCTGAATGGTCATGGTGCGGGTGGTACCTTCCTCCACGTTATAGATGATCGGATTGCTCAGATCGTCCAGCAGGTTCAGCCCCAGCGTGTTGCCGAGATTGATCCCCACCACGGTAAAGCCGCCCTGCGACGAGGTGCCGTTATTGATTTCATGGACCGAGGTGTCAAAGGTCAGCGAGGCCGTGTCATCCACCGCCACAATACCGTTAGCGGTAGTACCGGCACCCAGCGACAGTACCAGGTTCGCCGACGCGCTGACGCCGTTATGGGTGATGGTGTAGGTGAAACTCTCTGTCCGGCCCACAACCGAGGCGCTGGTGTCGGTCAGGTTGTAGGTGTAGCTGCCATCGCGATTAATGGTCAGCGTACCGTACTGGCCCTGAACAACCGTGCCGTCGGCGTTCACGCTGGTGGTGACACCCAGTGCGTTGGTGACAGCAGAGACAGTAGTGCCTGCCGGGGCGTTGTCGCTGCCCGCGGTCGGGTCGGCGTCGAGAATTACGTTACCGTTCAGGCTGGTGTCGCCCGTCACGGTACCGGCGCTGGTCTCTTTCACCGCCACATCGAGGCTGGTGTAGGAGCCGGTCGCCAGCAGGTTAGTGTTATAGCTCAGCACCCGGTAGTCGCCGTTCGCCAGCCCGGTCAGGTTCAGCGATACGCCGGTAGCCCCGAGGGTCAGCAGATCGGCAAACTGGGGTTGTCCGGTATCCACGACGGTAGTCCAGGTACCGTTGACGCTGTCCCAGCGCTGTACCACCAGCTCAAGGGTATTGAGCAGGGAAAGCACCGCACCCGTGGCATTGGCGTTCACCACAATATCCGCATTGCCGCCGCTGCCCACCGTGAAGTCCACCTGGGCAGTATCATTACCCAACAACGTGAGAACGTTGCCTACGGCACCCACCAGCAGGAAGCCATAATCACTGTACTGGCTGTTGGTGACGGTGGCCGTGGTGCTGATATCCAGCTCTTCGACGTTATTGCTGGCGGAGAGCGGGACGACCGGTGCGAGGGCTGAGCCTGGCTGCGACGTATTACCTGCGGCATCGGTGGCGGTGATCTGCAGCGTCTGACCTTCCGTCTGTTTATTGAGGAAGGTATAGCTGTAGGTGCCGTTGCTGCCCGCGATTGTGGTCACCGTGCTGCCATCGCCAAGACGGATAGAGACGGTGCTGCCTGCCTCCGCGTTACCGGTCAATACGCTACCGTCAGCGTTAAAGGTTCCGGTTGGTGCCGTTGGTGCCGTCAGATCGACAATCACGCTGGTGGCGGAAGAGACCGGGCTGGTGCCCGAACTGTTTGTCGCCGTGGCGGTAAAGGCGTGGGGACCTTCGCTTAACGCCGGGGTGGTGAAGGTCCAGTTGCCTGAACTATCTGCCACTGCCGTTCCCATCGACACGCCGTTGTTATACAGCGTGACGGTGGTGCCTGGCAGGGCCGTACCACTCAGGGTTGGCGTGGTGTCGTCAGTGGTTTTACCGTTGGTCAGGTTACCGGTGACGGTGCCGACGTTATCGTTAATGGTGGTGATAAGCGGTGCGTTCGGCACCGGCGTCGCAGGGGCAATCACCGACGTGCTGACACCTGCGTTACCCGCCTTATCGGTGGCATAGACCAGCAGTGATTCACCGTTGGTTTGGGCCGGCGTGATTGTCGCGTTAAAGTTTCCGCTGCCGTCAGCCGTCGCGGTACCGAGCACTGTTCCGGTACTGGTGGTGATGGTAACGGTGCTACCCGCTTCGGCGGTCCCGGTGACGTGCGTACCGTTGGTGATCACGGCAAGGCTTGCCGGCACGTTCGGTGCAGTCAGATCCACGGTAATGGTGGTGGTGGCCGATGGCGTACTGGTGTTGCCCGCGGCATCGGTGGCGGTGGCGGTGAAGTTATGCGTGCCTTCCGTCAGCGTGGTGGTGGTTTGCGGTAGCGTCCAGTTGCCGTTCGCATCGGCGGTGACCGTGCCGACAAGCGTCGTGCCGTCATAGATGCGCACCGTCGCGTTGGCTTCGGCGGTCCCGTTCAGCGCTGGACGCGCGTCATTGGTCGGGTTATTGCCGGTTACCGGTCCGGTGATGCTGCCGACATCATCGACAACCGCACTGATGACCGGCGCAGCTGGCGCGGCGGCATCCACGTTGATCACATAGGCGGTGGTCGGGGCGCTGGTATTGCCCGCGGCATCGGTGGCGGTAAAGGTCAGGCTGTGTGACCCGTTGCTCAGCGCCGGAGAAGGGGTAAAGCTCCATGCCCCGCCTGTCGCGACCGCGCTACCAATCTGGACGCCGTTATCGAAAATTTTCACCGTGGCGCCCGCTTCCGCCGTACCCGTGAGGGTAGGCTGCGCGTCGTTAGTCAATCCGCCATTGGCAATCGGTGTAGCCGCATTGCCCACATCATCCACAATGCTGCTCAGCACCGGCAGGGCTGGCGGCGTCGTGTCGATAGTCAGGCTAAAGGCCGCTGACGAAACGCTGGTATTACCCGCTGCATCCGTGGCCTGCGCCGTGAAGCTGTGCGCGCCCGTGGCTAAGGTGGTCGTGAGCAAGATACTCCAGTTGCCGCTGGCATCCGCGGTGCCCGTTCCGACAAGCGTTGTGCCTTCGTAGATATTCACAGTCGCAAACGGCTCACTGGTCCCGACAAGCCGTGGCACGGTGTCGTCGGTCGTCTGTCCTGAACTGAGCGGGCCGGTGATGCTGCCCGCATCGTCAACGGCCTGGCTGATAACCGGCGCATTAGGGGCGCTGGTATCAACAACCAGCGTAAAGCCAGGCGAAGCCGGGCTGACGTTCCCCGCCGCGTCGGTCGCGGTCGCGGTCCAGGTATGGCTGCCATTGCTCAGCGCTGATGACGGCGTAAAGCTCCATGCTCCGGTGCCATCCGCCAGCGCGGTGCCGACCGGCTGTCCGTTCTCATAGATGGTCACCGTGGCGTTGGCTGCCGCAGTGCCCGTCAACGTTGGCGTGGTGTCGTCGGTACTTTGCCCGGAAGTCAGCGGCGTCTGTATGCTGCCTGCGTTGTCTCCCGCGGTCGTGATGGCCGGTGCCGCCGGTGGTGCCGTATCTACTGTCAGGTTAAACGGTGCCGTCGTGCTGCCGGTGTTGCCAGCCGCATCGGTGGCATTGAAGGTGATGGCATGAGGCCCGTCACTCAGGGCGGTGTCAGGCGTGTAGGTCCAGTTCCCCTGGGCATTAACCACCGCGGTGCCAATCTCGTTGCCATCCACAATGATATGCACAGTGGCACCCACTTCACCCGTACCGTTGAAGGTCGGACGCGCGTCGTTGGTGCTGTTGCCGGTAGTGAGCGTACCGGTGGCCGGGCCGACGTCGTCAATCACACTGCTGACCAGTGGCGCAGCAGGGCCTGCTGCATCCACGGTAAAGGCAAAGACCGACGAGTTTGCTGACGCATTGCCTGTCGCATCGGTAGCGTAGGCGCGAAGGAGATAGTTGCCGTCGCTCAGCGGCGTGCTCGGGGTAAAGGTCCAGTTACCACTTCCGTCGACGGTCGCAAGGCCAATTTGCGTACCGTTATTCATGATATGGATTGTACTGCCCGGTTGTCCGGTGCCGCCGATCGTCGGGGTGGTGTCGTTGGTGACTTGCCCGCTGGTGAGGTTGCCGGTCACGCCGCCAGGGGCATTGTCGTTAACTGTATCCAGCGTTGGAACCGTTGGCGCCGTCAGGTCAACCACGACGTTCCAGCCGTTAGACACCTGGCTGACGTTGCCCTGTGGGTCGGTGGCGGTAACGGTGAAGGCGTGAGGTCCTTCGCTGAGCGCGGTGTCAGGGGTGAACGTCCAGGCACCGGTGCCGTCAGCCGTGACCACGGCAATCTGGGTACCGCCGTCGAAAATTTTCACCACGCTGTTCGCTTCCGCCGTCCCCGAAAGGGTCGGCGTGGCGTCATTAGTCGGATCGCCGCTCACAATCGTGGTGGCAGCATTGCCCACATTATCCGTTACGTTGGTGATCGCTGGCGTGGTGGAAACCGTATCAACGACGATGGTGAAGCCTGTCGACAGACCACTTTCATTGCCCGCGGGATCGGTCTCGCGGATGGTCAGAACGTTATTGCCCTCCGCCAGCGCAGGCGGTGTGAAGACCCAGGTCCCCGTATTGCCGACCAGTGCGGTACCCAGCAGGGTTCCGTTGCTGTAAACGGAGATGGTATCGCCCACCGTGCCGGAGCCGGTAAGGGTAGGCTGGTTGTCGTTGGTGGTCTGCCCGTTGGTGAGTTGACCAGTGCCAGGGCCGACATCATCAATCACTGAGCCAATGGTCGGCGTGTCCGGTGCAGTGAGGTCAACGGTGACGGTTGCAACCGGCGAGCGGCCGCTGGTCGAGAGCCCGACCGTCGCGGTCACTTCAAAGGTGTGCAGCCCTTCACCCAGCGCAATCAGTGGGGTATAGCTCCAGTTACCGTCCGCATCAGCAATCACGTTGATCAGCGGAACCGCGATGCCGTCCTGGTAGATGGTGATAATGCTGCCCGCTTCGGCCGTACCCACGAGTGTCGGGGTGATGTCGTTGGTGGTTTTGTCTTTCACGTCGCCGGTGACAGGCGTTTCATCATCGTTAATCGCCGTAATGATGGGCACATCCGGAAGATTCGGCAGCGTACCGGTGACGGTGTAGGATGCCTCAGGACTGAGGTTGCCCGCGGCATCGGTCGCGGTCACCGTCAGCACAGCGCCATCCGTTTGGGCTGGGCTGAGGGCGATGGAGAAGGTGCCACCGGTGGCTACGCCTGTCCCGAGAACATTACCATTGTTATCGGTTACAGTGATGGTAGCTCCCGCTTCGGCGGTGCCGGTCAATGGAGTACCTTGAGCGGCTATGCCAGTAACCGCGGGAGCAGCCGGATCCAGAGTATCGACGTTAACGCTAAGCGGTGCAGAGCTACCGGACGTATTGCCAGCCGGATCGACCGCGGAGACGGTGAAGGTATGCGGGCCTTCCGTCAGCGTGCTGTCGGCGGTCCAGCTCCAGTTGCCGTCCGACTGTACCGTTACCGGCACTGTGGATGCTGTACCGTCTACGGAGACGATAACGGTGGTACCCGGTTCGCCGGTGCCCGTGAGGGTCGGCGTGCCGTCACGGGTATAAAGCACATTGCTTGTGAGCTGGCTGTCAGACACCGCGTTAATCAGCGGGATTTCTGGCGCAGTGGTATCAACGGTGACGGTGAAGACCGGGCTGAGGCCGCTGACGTTACCCGCAGCATCGACTGCCGCAACGGTGATGTTGAGTGGGCCATCAGTCTGGGTCGGAAGATCGAGAGACCACTCGCCATTGCTGCCGATTTCGACGCGTCCTAGTTCAACGCCATTGTTATAAACGATGACCGTTTCGCCCGCAGGGCCGGTACCGCCCACACCGGGGGTAGTATCCGTGGTAACACCACCGTCTGGCTTACCGCCAACGGCGCTAATGACAGGCGTATCAGGTGCCACGGTATCAACGGTAATAGTGATCCCCGGTGACGCCGCCGAAACGTTACCGGCTTCGTCGGTGGCGGTGGCGGTAAATTCGTGGCTTCCCTCATCAATGCTGGCGTCAGGGCGCCAGCTCCAGTTGCCGTTGCTGTCTACGGTGACGCGACCCACTTCGGTAGCAGGCTGACCATTAATGCTGTCATAAATAATAACCACATCGTTCGCTGTGCCGGTGCCGCTCAGGACCGGACGCGGATCGTTCGTGGTTTCCCCGTCGGCAACCGGTCCGGTTATCTGGCTGACGCTGTCCGTAATCACCGGTGCTGCTGGCGTAGCTGGCGGGTCGGTGTCAATGGTGATGGTCACCGGCTGGGACGGGGCGCTTTCGTTGCCCGCGCCGTCCTTGTTGGTGACGGTCAGGGTGATGTCGTAGGTACCGTTGGCCAGTGGGGTATCCGGTGTCCATGTCCAGTTACCGTTGCTGTCCACCTCGGCGTCACCAATTTTGTCGGTGCCGTTGTAGATAGTCACGGTATCGCCCGGATTGCCGGTGCCGCTCAGCGTCGGCGTGGTATCGCGGGTGGTTTCTCCCGGGTTCAGCGGGGTTTCTGTTGTGCCGCCGTCAGGGTTCACGGTGATCTCTGGCGTCTCCGGCGTGGCGGGTGCCACGGTATCGACCACCAGCACAAACGGGCTGGAGACGGTCGTATTCCCGGCGGTATCGGTCGCATGAACCGTCAGAGAGTGCGAGCCGTTGGTGAGCGGGGTGGTAGGGGTGAAGCTCCAGCCGCCGGTACCGTCGAGTGTGGCGGTACCGAGCAGGGTATTGCCATCATAAAGCGTAATAACCGTACCCGCCGGCGCGCTGCCCTGCAGCAACGGTTGCGTGTCATCCGTGGTGTCGCCGCTGGTGAGCGGGCCCTGAACGTCACCGACGTCGTCGGTTACGGTTGTGATGGTCGCCGCCGGTGGCGGGGTGATATCGACCGTAAAGGTGAAGCCGCCTGACGGCAGGCTGATGTTACCTGCCGCGTCGGTGGTGACGGCGGTCAGGGTATGCTCACCGTTACCAATCGGTGTGCCTGGCGTAAATGTCCACGCGCCGCCGCTACCGACCAGCGCGGTGCCGATATCAACACCGTCCAGACGAATGGTGACCGTTGAGCCCGGTTCGGCAGTGCCGTTGAGTGTCGGGGTTGGATCGTTCGTAATGGCACCTGCGGTGAGCGCACCTGTGCTTCCCTGAACATCGTCCACCACTTGCGAAATTACCGGTACTTCGGGTGCGGTACCGTCGACAGTGATACTCCAGGCATTTGATGGCCCGCTTGGGTTACCGGCGGCGTCAACTGCCGTTGCCGTCAGCACGTGGCCGCCATCAGCAAGCGGCGAGGATGGCGTGATGCTCCATACGCCAGATGCCGGAACGAGTGCCGTGCCGATGACCGTGCCGCCGCTGGAGAGCGTGATGGTTGTGCCAGGCTCGCCCGTTCCGTTTATGGTTGGTGTCCGGTCATTAGTGAGCCCGTTCTGGGCGACAGGGCCCGTAGTGGCAGAGGCATCGTCGTCCACTGAAACGATAACCGGCGTTTGCGCGGCGGTAATATCCGGCGCAATGGCAGGGGTTGTTGGCCCGGTATTGCCGGCGGGATCGGTGGCATCTGCGGTCAGGGTTTCACCGTTGGCTTTTGGTGGGGTCAGCGTGACGGTGAAGCTGCCGTCGTCATTGGCTTTCGCCTCGCCAACCGTGACGCCATTTTCACGGATGGTCACGGTGCTGCCTGGCTCTGCGGTACCTGTCACTTTGGTACCGTCATCTGAGACAACAACGTTGTCCGGAGCCAGTGGCGCCGTGGTATCTGGTGCATCGGCTGTAGCGGGCAGGCTGGCGTTACCGCTGCCGTCGGTTGCCACGACCGTCAGCACTTCACCGTTGGTCTGTGCAGGACTAATAACCGCCGTAAAGGTGCCATCGCTGTTGGCGGTGGTTTCACCGATGACCGCGCCGTTAGGATCTTTAATGGTGACGGTGCTGCCTGGCTCCGCCGTGCCGCTGACGCTCTGGCCGTTTTCTGCCACCTGAAGGTTGCCGGGGGCGACAGGAGGGGTTGTGTCCGTAGCCGTGACGGTCGCAGGTGTGCTCTGGTTACCTGCAGCATCAGACGCCACCACGGAGATCTGCTGGCCGTTAGTTTGCGCCGGCGTTAACGTGGCAACGAAGTTGCCGTTGCCGTCCGTTGTCGTCCGGCCAATTATGGTGCCGTCGCTGCTGGTGATGACAATGCTGCTGTTTGGCTCGGCAGTGCCGGTAATCTGCGTGCCTGCCGGATTAAGCGTGATGTCGGGCGTGTCAGGTGGCGTGGTATCGACAATGAAGTTGATTGGCTGCGACAACCCACTCTGGTTTCCGGCAGCGTCGGTGACCTGCACCGTTATTGAGTGAGCCCCCTCCGAAAGCGGTTTGTCCGGTGTGATGCTCCAGGTGCCGTTGGGCTGAACTTTAACGGTCGCAATGGGCACGCCGTTATCAAAAATCGTAATTGTCCCACCGGGCTCTCCTCTCCCTGCAAGAACAGGTTTAGCGGCATCAGTGAACAGGCCAGATGTAATTGCGCCTTTGATGGCACCCGTTTCATCGTTCAGCACGATGGCGGTTGGCGCAGTTGGTGCGGTGAGATCGACGGTAACGGTGAACACCGGGGAAGCCGGTCCGGTGTTACCGGCGGCGTCGGTTGCCCGGACGGTGAGCTGATGCGTGCTTTCGCTGAGATTGATCGAAGGGGTAAACGTCCAGGTGCCGTTGCTGGCAACGACAGCGGTGCCAATCGCGATCCCGCCATCATAAATGGTGACCGTAGATCCGGCTTCCGCGGTGCCGGTAAGCTGTGGTCGCTGATCGTTGGTGCTACCACCGTTACTGACCGAGCCGGTGACCGGATTGGTATCGTCTGACACGAGCGTGATGGCCGGCGCTGTGGGGGCGACGGTATCCACCACAAAGGTCACGGCGCCGGAGGCTGGGCTGGTGTTACCTGCCGCGTCGGTCGCGGTGGTGGTAATGGAATGGTTTCCGTTAGCGAGATTTGTACCCGGGGTAAAGGTCCAGTTTCCGCTGGCATCAACCTTGGTCTTGCCAATCGGCTGACCATTATCGTACAGGGTGATGGTACTGCCTGCTTCGCCGATGCCGCTGAAGGTGGGGCGGGCATCATCGGTACGCTGACCGTTAGTCAGCGGTCCGGTTTCTCCGCCAACGTCGTCATTCACAATTACGATATCGGGCGCATCGGGTGCGGTGGTATCCGGTGCTGTAACATGGCCGGCCTGGCTGGTATTGCCTGATGAGTCGGTTGCTGTGGCGGTAAGTTGCTCGCCATTCGTCAGCGGCGTGCCCAGAACAATGGTGAATTTGCCGTCGCTACCGGTTTTACCCGTGCCGACCAGATTGCCGTCCGCGTCTTTCAGCGTAATCGTACTGCCGGGTTCAGCAGTACCTGTGACAGTTTTACCATCTGAGGAGAATTGAAGGTTGGAAGGCGCATTTGGCGGTGTGGTATCCGGATCGGAAGGATTGCCCGGCGTGCCGGGGTTCGTATTGTCATCATCATCGTCGCCACCCCCTCCGCCACCGCTGCTTGCCGCGACAGCGATCCCGCCTGCGACAGCAAGACCACCGAGTACCCATGGCCAGATGGCTGCGCCACCGGTATCACCGCCTGAGGCCGCCAGTAATACGTCCGTGGAGGCGATAGATTCGTAGGTAGCAGCCCCGGTAGGATCTTCAATCCACCACAGCGCACCGTCACTCTCTTCCAGGACCAGCTGACTCACCCCCTCCGCGTCGGTGACGTAGAAATTCTTCAGGGTAATGACCTCGCCAGAGTGCAGCGTGACCACCAGATCGTTACCACTGCGGGCGAAGTGGGAGACATCGGCTCGCTCTACATGAAGCTCAACGATAGAGGAATGGCTCAGCGTAACCTGTGTGCCTTCCGTGGTAGTTTCCACGCCAGTGAGTTTCGATATAACAGAGATTTGGCTCATTTAGGTATTACTCCAGCAGAGTTGTCGTGAACGGCGTGCAAGATGCGCCATCTCTGCGGAAGGTAAAGCACGCCCCCGGCGGAGTTGCTGTTATTTACGCAGCACTCACCGTTATTTTTTTTAGAGCGAACGATGCCCGCCATAATCCAGAGTGGCAACATCAGAGCGAATCTAATTACACATGAGAGAGAATGTCGTTTATTTGTATTTTTGTGTTGTATAAAACCCTGTAATTAATAGAGGTATTGGTTTTGACGATATAAAAATGATATAGCCAGAAAAGTCTGAATGTGCAAATTAAGCATCTGTAAACACTGTGTGAAGCGTTGAAGGGGGCATTAATTCATAGCTGGCTATTATAATTTAAAAAATATAAGTAATTGTTTTTTCTTGTCATTTCATTTGATTGTGAAATGTGTTTTTTATCGCTTTGGCACGAATAAATATTTAACAGGGGAGTTTTTTTAGGATGGCGTTAAACGCTATTGTTTATGCCGGCTTAATGTGCGTTTAAGTTAGGGTAACGTTTTTGATATAACATATATTATGTTGGTAATTAATTAAAAATATATTCTTGTGCGGTGCCGGGATTCTGCTACGGAGAGAAAAATAATAACTAACAGGGAGTAAAGATAAAATATCCTGTTCAATATTTAATGGGGATACGACGTCAACATGATTCTGAGAAAAAAAAGAGGGGCCCGGGAATGAATAAAATGCATCGCTCACGCGTTTACTGACGTCATTCCCATTCACCCTGGAGCCTTTTATGAACACCACCTCTGTGCGTTTGATCCCGGTGCTGATTTTTTCCCTGTTGTCTCCTCTCGCGCTGGCGATGGGCGATAATAGTACCGAGGGTAAAACACCCGACTGTCCGTCCGGACAGGTGTATGACAGTGCAACTCAGAAATGTGTGCCCGATAAGAGCAGCAGCCTTAGCGATCAGGACAAAACCAACTATGCCTATCACCTTGCTAAAAAAGGCGAGTACCAGGCGGCGCTGAACCTTCTTGATTCGCTAAAAAATAACAACACGGCTGAAGCATGGAACTATCGCGGGTATGCCACCCGCAAACTGGGTCGTACGGATGAAGGTATCGGTTACTACCAGCGTGCGCTGGCTATCGCCCCGGATTATGCCAAAGCCCGTGAATACCTGGGCGAGGCGTGGATGGTCAAGGGACGTCCGGATCTGGCCAAAGAGCAACTGAAAGTGATTGCCGGTATTTGCGGCCAGTCCTGTGAAGAGTACCGTGACCTGCAGGCTGCCATTAACGGACATCCGGAATCCTGATTTTCTCGTGGAGGGAAAACACATCGCTACCCGTGAGGTTCGCCAACAGTTAGCCGCACACCTCTCACGTCTCTGGCGTTATGGGCTGGTGTTGTCGCGAAACAGGGATGTCGCCGAAGAGCTGGTTCAGTCCACCTGCGTCCGCGCGCTTGAAAAAAGCAGTCAGTACATGCCCGGTACGCGTATTGACAGGTGGCTGTTTGCAATATTGCACTCCATCTGGATCTCTGAGCTTCGGGCACGTCATGTGCGTCAGGGGCAGGGGTTTGTCGCCAGCGACGAGCTTCTGGCACCGGATACCCGTGAACAGGATGAGACGCACCTGCATTACCTGAAGGTGATGCAGCGCGTCAACGCGCTTCCGGAAGCCCAGCGCAACACGGTTTTTTTGGTGTATGTCGAAGGCTTTACCTATCAGGAAGCCGCGAACACCCTGGCGGTGCCGATCGGTACCGTAATGAGCCGACTGGCGACGGCACGGGCAACGCTGGCAGCGTCTGCCGATGCCTTGCCCCCGGTTAAGGAGAAACGCTCTTGAACGCGCACCGTTTTACAGCGCCCTATAACGATGAGGCTATCGTGGCATGGATAGATGGCGAGATGTGTCATGCCGACGCGCAAAAATTTGAAGAACAGTTGAGACGTGACGAGCATCTCTCCGGGCGGACCGCCGAGTTAATGAAAAGCAATGCGGATTACCCCGGCGCGTTTGCCGCTATGCTGGATGATGCTCCTCTGGAGAAGATGCAGGCCCGGCTGGCGGAACTGCCCGATCCGAAGCCCGCTACCCCGGCTGGCGTAAGCCGGCGCGCACTCATTGCCGCGTCGGTCAGTTTCCTGGTGGTCGGTTCCGGCGTGGGATATGGGTTGCGACCCGCTTTCGCACCTTCTGATGAAAACGCCCATATTCGTGACCTCGAGGCGCAATACATGTCGCTTTACAGCGTAGAGACATTGCTGGATATGGACAGCGCGCCGCATGTTCTGCAGCGTGGGCTGGAACGGGCAGCGCAGGATATCGGCCTGCAACTTCAGGCGTCACAGCTTATCCTGCATGGAGCAGAACTTAAAATGGTCCGCATACTGCGCTATGAAACCACCTCTATCGCGCAAATAGCCTGGATAAATGCCGACTATGGCCCGATGGCGCTGTGCATCTCCCCGACAGAGCAGACAACGACAGCCGCTCAACAGGAACAGCGGCACGACATGAACCTGGTGTGGTGGCAGAAAGCGGGATATCAGTTTGTGCTGATTGGCCGCAACCCGCTCCCACAGTTGCGGGGCAGTGCAGAGCAGCTGCAAAGCCTGATTTCAGGATGACGGGATACCGTTAGCCTGAATCGCAATGGTGATGGCAATCCTGTCATCAACGACCAGCGCAAATTTATCCATGCCGTAGGCCGCGCGCGAAATGGTCGTTGTCGCATCCAGCGTGAGGACCGGCGCGTGCGGATCTTTCACGACGGCGTCCAGAATGACCGGGCGGGCAATGTCGCGTACGGTCAATGTTCCGAACACCCTGAACGTTCCTGAACCCTGAGCGACCACGCGTGAGCTGATAAATTCGATAACAGGATAACGTTCAGATTCAAAAAACATGTCGCTTTTCAGTTGCCAGGTGAGCAGGCTGTTTGAGGCAACCAGGGTGGCCACGGGAAGGGTGACATGAATATGGTCATCGATATCCTTCTCCGGGTTAAGCGTTACGGAACCCGTGACGCCACTGAATCTGGCCCAGGAGAGGATCCCCCCGAAGGCGTGCCAGGATAACCGTATGGCGGTGTTTTCAGTATCAATGGTATAGCTCTGCGGGGCGGCCTGCGCCAGCGGACAGAGCAACACGAACAGAATAACCAGGCGTCGCAACATCTCAGGATCTCTTTAGGGGTGGCAAGGCGTTAACGCGCAACCCCGGGGATCTATTCGGCTTTTAGGCGTCAGGACGTCTTAATAATATCCACCGAGATCTCGACGGCGGTTACCAGACCCCGGTTTTCCAGCCAGTGGACCGTGTTGTGATCTTCCGGCCAGCCGACACCGGGACCGTAATCAGTCGCAATACCGTTACGATGATCGGTGATGGTACCTTCAAGGATAAATACGGTGCCGGGTCTGTCGATATGATTATGCACCGGACCAAAGACCGCGCCGGGAGCGAGAGTGACCCTGCGCATGCGAAGCTGGCGCCCGGCCATGCCCGCTATTTCCGGACCCAGATCGACGACGGAGAGTAATTCAACGGTAACGCCCTGGGTTTCAGGTGCGGTGTGTTCGCTGTTCATGATGGAGTCCCCCTGAGACAAGTTTAGTCTGCAGGAAGCAGGGCAGGAGGGAATAAAAAAGGCCGCGTCTGCGGCCTTTCGAAGGGATTACTCAGTGACTTTCTTTTCCAGCTCGCTGGCACCTTCTTTGGTTTTATTCCAGCCTTTCTCAGCACCTTCTTTGGTGGCATCCCACCCTTTCTCGGTACCTTCTTTGGTTTTATGCCAGGCTTTCTGGGAATCTTCGCTGACCTTGCTGCCTAAGTTTTCGGTTTTACCCTCTGCAGCATGCTTCTGTTTCAGCTTCAGCTCTTCGCCTTTATTCTGCTCTTCGTGCAGTTTTTGCTTCGCGTCGTTGGCGTTTGCCTTCGCCGCAGCGACGGTATCGTCAGTTGCATGTGTGGTCGCAGCAAATACTGGGGAAGCCAGCAGAACGGCAGATAATGCGATAATTGTTTTTTTCATAATATCCTCATTTAACGTTATCGGTTATGAGCGTGATTCAGCATGGCACAGACGAAGCGGCGTGGCTTTAGGAAAAAACTGTAATGAGATCAATGCGCCCTGATGAAAGGAATTTCGCCTGAGGATTACCCAAAGGATAAAAAGCCTATTTCTGCAAGGGCGGCCAGGGTCAGAAGAATAAAGAGAATAACGACGAAGGGTCTGTGCATGTTGGGGTTCCTTCCGGGTTGGGCGGCTAATCCGTAGCGCTGGGTGATATGGGTTATTTTCCACAGGTGAGGGGGAAGGGTGTTGATGTTTGTCAAAGGTAAAGGGGAGCGGTGGGAATGGATATGGACAAATAGTCCGCAAGGGATGTGTCGCGTGTCAACGGTGTTAGCTGAGGTTTTTTTAGAAAGATAAGAGCGGTTTCCTGAAACAGGCTACCCGATGGCCTGTTATCATCGATATCAATCAATGCAAATGGACCAGGGTCAGAACCCGGTTTTCAAGAAATTCGTACCAACCCTTAAAGTTAAATCCCGCCTCATATACATGATTCAGCCTATGCGTAAGGCTGAAAGTAAACCGCTGCAAGTGGGGGTCAATATCACGCAGTTCAAAACTGTGAAAATCCAGATGCTGTTGGTATTCACGCGGGAAAGCCTTATAGGCGCTTTCTTTAGCAGAAAAAAGTAGCAGCAGAATCGAGTCCAAAAGCAAATCGCTGGAGGTGATCAGTGTATCAATTTCCCTGGCAGAGGCTATGCGTTGGCTTATCGTATCGAGAGCTACCTTCGGCGTGAGCGATTCAATATCTATCCCGACCCGACCATGGTGAATTTTGATCACAGCGGCAGAGGCTAAATCGCGATCGTGAGAAATTGCCCCACGAAAGCAAGGGGGCCATGAGGGTGCACGATAATCCGTCATCAGCGGTGCCCGTAGAGAGGTATCGAAATGCTGGAGTAATTTTTGCGCGCCAATACGTCCCGCAAGATATTCAGCCCGGCGTTGTTCCGTCGCATTTGCCAACCGGCTCGGGACCGGAACATCATAAATTCTAAAAGCATCATCCAACGCGGTATCCCAGGCAAAACGCAATACGGTGAAATGGATGTAATCGGGTAAGACTTCCATTATCTTTTTAGTTTGAATCCAGAAAATTTTCATAATTGCACCGCAGGCTTATGCATCAGATAGCGACGAAATGGTAAACCATAGAAGCAGCGAAGCTTGCCATTGCAAGCGACAGCCCGCGATAAAAAAAGACTGGCCATAATCGTGATTGCTGCATACCTTTTCTGGCAATCCCTTTTCCGCAGGCAACCCATATAAAAGAGAGGGGTAACAAAGCGACAAAAACACTCAGCATTGCGGCAGAGAAAGCCTGAGGTTCTTTGAAGGCGATTGAAGGAATGATATAAACCGCAAAGACGAATGATTTAGGATTAAATAAAGTGGTAATGAATATATTTTTCATTTCAATTTTTGCCGCTCGAGTCTGTAATGAAAACCCCCAGACCTTGACGGCCAGCCAGGCAATATAGGCTGCTGATAATAATTTAATAATACTGATTAAAAATGTGCCGTGCTGAGCAAGAATACTGACAACAATGCCCCAAAAAGTGATTGCGAAAAAGTATCCGCTCCATTCAGCAACGATCATTTTTAAACTTCGTCTGATACCGCTAGCGTACCCTGAGAAAAGAAGCAGAGTATTGGTTGGCCCGGGCATTGCAAGCAACAGCATGCCAGAAACCGTAATTTTAATGCAGTCATTCAGAACCATTTTAACCTCTGATACATTAACAAATGAGAAAAATCAGACAGATAACAAACGTTTAAACTCATGTGTCACTTTTAAAGCTATTTTCTTCCTTAAATGTTAATATGCTACTAATTTTATACCGACTGTGAAGATTAAAAGATGAGTAATGCACAACAGAGCGAACGCTTAAAAAAAACGTACACCAACATTGGTAATAACGTAAAAAAGTTACGAATAGCTCGAAATCTTTCACTTAATGAGCTGGCAAAACTTTCAGGCGTCTCCAAAGCCACGCTGTCCACGTTAGAATCGGGTGGCTCTAATCCTCGCGTAGATACACTGGATGCCATTGCCAGTGCACTAAGACTTACATTAGGCGATCTGCTCGGTAATAATAATGAACGCTATCCCTACATTGAAAAAAATGCTGACTACAAAGGCGATTATTCCCAGGTAATGAAATTTCGCATTGGCCAGGGGAATATCACTGAAATATGGCATTTACAAATGAAGCCTGGTGTGGTAATAAACAGCCCGGCCCATGTATCAGGGACGCATGAGCACATCATCGTCCACCTTGGTACATTACTTCTGAAAATATCTGACAGTGAAAGCATAATTCTTCAATCTGGGGATTTCTACGCATTCTCAGGTGATGTTAAACATGCCTATATTTGTGCAGATGATGCTGTAAGTGCGACGGTCATCATGGCTTATAGCACGCAAGGTTAATTCATCAGGTGAGTGGTATGACTGTGTTATCACTCTCCTGCCTTGTCTATTTAAATGTTAAATATTAAATATTTTGTTCTCCCGTATAAAGTGTTTTGTTAGCTCACTAATTTCATGAGCCTGAACCTCTGAGATAAAATGTCCACCAGGAACCACCTCCAGCCTGAATGGCTGGAGGGTACATTCCTGCCATCTCTGCGGTGGAGAAAGAAATAATGGGTCTTCTTTTCCGTAAAGTGCTAATACTGGAATATCATTAAGCGCACTGCTTTCTTCTTCACTGATAGAATTAGCAACCTGCAAATCAGCGGAAAGAACCCGCAAAAATTGCTCCAGCAAAACGGGTTCGCGCTGCAGCCAGTCTGGTAATTGTCCGAGATGATTTGCGAACTTAAGTAATGAATCTTTTGAATTTCTACTGGATTCGGTAAAGTCAAAAAACTGACGACAATGAATTGGTTCATTTCCTATCACCACGAGCATAATTTTCTGTCGGGCATCATGGGAACGGTATTTTTTTGCCATCACATACGCGATATAGGCACCGAGACTGTGACCCATAAAAATTATTGGGCAATGGCGCGGCAATTGTGGAAAAAAATCCTTAGTCAGCTGATTGACGTTCGTTAGCAACGGAGCCTGGCGGCGGCGTCCGCGGCCAGGCATTTCAAATTTAATAACATTGAAATTTGAAAATTTTTTTTCCAGCACATTCAAAGCAGCAGCATTTCCGCCAGCATGATGAAACATGGCGATATGTGGCTGTTCATTCATAACGCTTACCTTCAGCAATACGTCCCAGCAGGGCTGCACAGATAATGATCCCGCCCCCTAATGCTTGCAGAAAACCAAGGGTTTCTCCCATGATGGTGATAGCAAATAACGCTGCAAAGGCCGGTTCGAGAGATAAGATCAGCCCGACGCGGGTCGGACTGGTTATCTTGGCGGCATATAATTGCATCAGGAATGCAAATGCCGTCGCCAGCAGACTCAGAAAGAGAATCAATCCCCATGTCGAAAAAGATATTTCAGGAATATGTAGCAGCGCTGTCGGTTCAGTTAGCACAATGGTAACCAACCCGAGGGCCGCAACAACAAGCAGTTCAATCAAGGTAATATTAATTAGCGAGTAATCCTTACCAGCGGTCTGCCGACCAAACATAAATATCTGAAAACCGCGAATCAAAGCAGCCGATAAGATAAGAATGTCGCCTAGATTGAACTCAATGCTACCATTGGCAGTAAAGCTCAACATACCGCCACCTGCAAGGGACATAAAGCAGGTGAAATAGATGAATTTGCTTTGTTTTCTCTTGCCGATAAAGCGTTCAAAAAAGGGAACTAACACTACCGATAATGCAATCAAGAATCCAGCATTTGCAGCTGATGTGTGTTTAACGCCAAACGTTTCAAATGTCAGGATAGCGTAAAGGAGCACACCAAATACGATCCCATTAATCACTTCACCACGGGTGATACTGCTTAATCTGACGCGAGTGCCAACAAACATAAAGGGAACAGCCAGCGCGAACCTCAGCATTAAAAACAAGGGTACGGTGACGCCTGCCTGGATAATAAGCTGCATTAAGGAATAACTTGCCCCCCATGAGAGGGCAACAGCCAATAATCCCAGGTCAATTATCCAAAGTCGGCTGCGCGGCGCCAGAATAGAATAATTAGACATGATATTCCTTTAGCGGGACATGCCCGGCATCATAGCTTATCCGTAGTGTTCCCTTTTTAAACTTTATGGCTTTAATGCTAAAGGAGTTGATTTTCGCCAAATCATCTGCGTGCGTCCCTGCACAAGGCATAGGTTCGGATTGATTAATCTGGCATAGGCGGGTGGAACCCTCGAACCAACTTCGGACTGCCGCCCCCTTCTGGAGACGCTGGGAAATAATGCTCTCAATTTCAGTTGCATTCAGGCGATCGGCTGGAATAGCTGAAGCATCAATTGCGCTAAACTCCACTCGCGCCTCGCCTGGGAAATGGTGCCCCCGGACAGCCATCCACCCGAACTGACGCATTTCCCAATTCAGTAAATGCCCGGCGGTGTGTAGCGCTGCATGGTAAGCGCGGGCCTCTGCCGATACAACGGAAGAGACTTTTGTTTCTACCGGAGGCGAAAAAGGAGACTGCGGATAAAGCACCACTAATCCTGATTCCTGTTTTTTGACCACCACAGGAATGTCGTTAACCCACCCAATATCTGCGGGCTGTCCGCCGCCCTGCGGATGAAAAATATTATCCTGCAGAGCAATCCATTGCCCTCCCTCATCAGCACCGGTAGCAATGACATCGCTTAATATATTTAAGCGGTAAGTGTCATCCAGATAACACTGGTTTTGTTGCATAGGATATTCCTTATTTTATACAGAAAGAGGAGTAAATGGGTTTCCGAGTAAGTTGTGGGTTGCTATACGGTTATTGTCATTGCGACTTTGGCCTGCAACAATCACGCAGCCAAATTTATCCAATGGTATATTACCGCCGTACTCATGAACATGATCGGTATTGGGATAAATATCAACAAAGCTGGGTGCGTAACGGGTAGCAAAACCCATTCGATACATCTTGTCAGAGATATTTGGATAGGAAGCATGCATTAATGTTGACCAAAAAATAACACATTGTCCGGCTTTCATCTCCAACGGAACGGCCTGTTTTTCATCCGGATGCCAGTCAGGATCGATTTGCAGATCGCGATAATCATAGCCAAAGAACCCGCGGCTCTTACCTTCTTTTTCAATGTTATTAATAATATCACTTTGATATTCCATTGATTTTTTCTCATCATAATTCATTTTATGATGGGTGCCAGGCATAATTTCCAGACAACCATTCTCAATGGTTGAATCAGTAAAGGCAGTCCAGACTGTTAGGGTCCCTTTGCCAAACTGATCTTCAGTTTCTCCTGGCCAAAGAATTTGAGGTTTTCCACTGGCATTGGCAAATGTATCGGCCTGATGCCAGTCAGTACCTTCATCGCCTGGGTATTTAGGGAAAAACTCCGTACGCCAGCATAAAACATCATCACCAAGAATATCAGATACCGGAGCCACAATTTTAGGATTAGTGATATGTTGGCTTAGTTTATTGATATCAAGATGACGATCGTAATTAGATATATTCGTTGCTGCACCGTAAGAATCTGAAGGATAAGCAGCATTAGAACGATCTGGTAATTGACGACGAACGGCACCCCAAATTTCTGCCATTTCTTCTGGAGAATAAATGGTGATTGGGCCGATATAACCGTTTTTATGGAAGCTAGCAATTTGCTCTTCAGATAAATGAATTTTGTTGGACATGATAATCTCCAGTAGTTGATTGATTTTATTTAATACTGTAAAATGCTTCGCTAAGCGTGCTGTTATATAAACGCTCCATAGATAATGTTAAGTTGAATTCATTTCGTACGCGTTCATTCAGTGCAATAGCAATCATTGAATGCCCTCCAATATCAAGGAAGTTATCTTCCTCACTGATCGGTCGTTCTAAAATCTCTTGTATCCATGCGATGTACTGTTGTAAAGCAAGTACTTTTATCTGTTCTTTATTCACATCATCTAAATCAACTGCGTTCATAATTTACTCCACAGAGAGTTTCAGGTGTTGTTTATCAATTTTACCGTTAATGGTTTTTGGGATGGCATCAAAACCGCGATAGCGAAGAGGTCGCATATAAAATGGCAATAACTCTTTCGCCAAAGTTTGTAGTTGTTCAATAATCTCCGATTTATTTTCCGATGAAGCAAAGCAACAAACCAGATGATTGCCAAGAATTTCTGAATGAGACGTTATTACAGATATATCGATAATAGATTCATGTCTCGCAAGCACAGACTCTATCTCACCAATTTCAATGCGATATCCATTTATTTTAACCTGCTGATCGCATCTCCCCATGTAAACTAACTTGCCGGTGGTGTTATATTGAACAAGATCCCCTGTACAATAATACCGTTCAGTAATGTTATTTTTTTCAGCTAAAATAAATTTTCCGTTGGTCTCATTATTCTGGTTCAGATAGCCTGGCGTGACTTGCGGACCACAAAGAAGTAATTCGCCATAGCCAAGTTGCTGATTACTATCATCAACAGGCCGAATGATATAATCGAATCCTGGTAATAATTCACCGATAATCGAGTCTGAGTGTTCCAGATCATCATCACTGATAATATGCCAACTTGAATGGACAGTCGTTTCGGTAATGCCGTACATATTGACCAGCAAAGGAGATGCTAACCCTATATGCTGCTGCCATTGTTTCAGCGTCTGAAAATTAAGCCTTTCGCCGCCAAAAACTACAAATCGTAAATTCAATGACCCCTTCGGGAATTGACAGAGCCAGGGGGCATTTACTGAAAAAGCACCTGGCGTCTGGTTTAGTAAGGTAATTTTTTGATCTAAAATGAGCTGAGCCAGTTTAGGCGGGGTCAAACGTGTTTCGTTATCTGGAATGACAAGCTTTCCGCCGTAAGCTAAAACTGACCAGATTTCCCAAACCGAAAAATCAAAAGCATAGGAATGAAAAAGTAGGGTAGAGTCATTTTCAGTGAACTTAAACACAGGCTCTGTTGCACAAAAAAGTGCACGCAAATTCGCATGGGTGATCGGGACACCTTTCGGGCTACCCGTCGTGCCCGAAGTATAAATGATATATGCGAGTCCTTCCGGAACGGCCGCGTTCAGAAATGAATCCGAAATAACAGATACCGACAGCATCTGATATACGCTCTTAGCCTGAAAGCCGGCAAAGTTTGTCTGTCCGCTCTCATTGATAATCATGCGAGGCTGAGAATCATTGAGTATCAGACTGTTACGCGCGGCTGGCGCATTACGGTCTAGTGGTACATATGCCGCACCAATAAACTGAACTGCCAGAACAGAGGCGATTAACTCGGCGCCTGGCGGCAGCTCAATTGCAATGCGGTCACCAGCGTGAACACCTTCCTCTTTCAGGACCTGAACAATCCTTAGCATCCAGTCTCTAAGCTCGCCATAAACGATCTCCTGGTTGGGATCTTTAACCGCAACCCGCTGGGGAAATTTCCAGGATACTGCCCAAAAAAGCGCAATCTGAGTTAGCGCATCATGTGCCTGTGAATCAATGGTTCTCATAAAAAACCCTCCTGTTCGGAATAAAAGTACAATAAGGCATAAAAACGAACAAATGTTTTTTTATTGTTAAATTGGGTTTATTTATTAACTTATTGTTAAATATGGATAAATAAATTAATTTCTTGTGTGCTTATCTTGATGACGCAAATGCTCTGTTCGTTTTAGCTTATGTTGATAGGGCATTAGAATAGCGTTCTGAAGAGGTGAATGTGGATTTACCTGGGGAAACAGGACGGGTTTTAACGGCCTGGTTTTCTAGCCACAGTGCGTTCCCTGCGTTAGGCCCAATGAAACAATGTCGCTTTTCGCGAGGCCTATTAATGGCCTTGATAGGGACGGTTCTAATGGGGAAAGTTCGAACTTCACGGGACAAATTGAGGGCACAAAAAAGCCCACAGGGCTTGCGCCGTGCGGGCTCTTAGGACTTCATCGGATGACTCTGGTAATCACCGATGGAGAATTTTGGTGGAGCTGGCGGGAGTTGAACCCGTGTCTGAGTAATGCCTAACCTATTGAATATTAATGCTTTGTCTTTTTTGAAAGGCCTCAAGTGCATTTTACGTGCATATCGTGGTCCCTCTAACGTCCTGATTCCGTCCAACATTTTGAAATATTCACCACGCTACAGAGCAGCAGAAATGGCGGTTTTGCCGTCGTATTCAGCCAGGTATTTACCGTAATTACGGAACAGCATTTCCGGCCCTTTATGCCCCATCTGCCCGGCAAGCCAGAAGAGGTTTACGCCCTGGCTAATGTGTCTGGTGGCGAATGTGTGGCGGGTCTGGTACGGGTTACGGTATCGAACGCCAGCTTTTTTGAGGGTTGGCACCCATGCTTTTTTTCGTATTGCGTCGGCGTTCGCCCAGGGCTCACCCGTTTTAGGATCGCTGAAAATAAACTCGCTTTTCATGAAAGTGAATTGTTTCTGCGCCTGCAGCGCGGCCAGTGCCTCGCTGTTTAATTCTACTTTGCGGGTACCGGCTTTTGTTTTGGTACCTTTCAGAACGCCAACAACGCTTGCCGCCTGAATGTGAGCTGTTTTAGCGATATGGTCGAGATCAGGCCAGCGCAACGCACACAGCTCAGAGCTGCGTAAACCTGTATTGAATGCGAAACGGAACAGGTTTTCCCATTCCGGATATCTGCAGCTCTGGTAAATAGCGCTGATTTCCGCTGGTGTGAACGGATCAACTTCGTAATCGTCACTATTCTGTCTGCTGTCGATCACGTGGTACCGACTCGCGCTGACTAGGGTTACCGGGTTGATTGTCAGCAGACCGTCTGTCACTGCTTCATCTATGGCACTGCGCAGAAACGAGAGGTTATTCCTGATCGTTTTCAACTTTGTTTTTCTGCTGGCGATCCAGTTTTTGAGGACCGCTGGGGTCAGTTCCGATACATGCATTTTGTGCAGCGCAGATAGCGCAGACAGGCACTTTTCATAACCGCCAATGGTGGACGGCGATAGGTTGCGGTTCTGGCAGATTTTCAGATACTCGTCCAGGTAGGACTTAATATTTTTGGTTTTCTTCACTACCCCGAACAGCTCCAGTTTTTTGGAGGTGGGGAAGTATTTCGCATAATCGAATGTGCCGCCGGCGATCTGGTTCTGTATCTCCCCCAGCAGGCGCTCGGCATACTTCACGCCGCGCGCGTTTGCTTCCATTCTGGAAAGGGGCTCCCGGCAGAGAACCCCTTTGTAGGTGAATGTGATCACCAGAGTATCGCCAGTTTTATGCTGGCGAATGGTTACTCCTCTTGGGAGAGATAATGATCCTTGTTCTTTCTTGCCCACTTTGAAACCTCCGTTAAGTCTATCCAGCGTTCTTTAACGCCATCGACTTTTAATACATGGACACCCTCTTTCCATAACCCCCTTTGTATCCGTTTGTTAACAGCTTCAACCGTTTCTCCGGCGTCCCGGCAGTAGGTTGAAAGTGGTACGCAATCAAGACTCATGACCGACCCCCCGCCCAAATGCCTGGGCATTTTCCAGTTCATTTGCCGCATAGATAAGTGCGTTGTGGTGCGCTCTAAAACCGCTATCAAGTTCGCTGGCCGCTCTCTTGCGCAAATAATCGATTGCAGCCTGATAGTCTTCACTGGCTGGCAGATCTCCCAGTACCATCAGCATATTTTCCGGGTCGATAGGGATGGTGGTGAGCCCCAGCAGCTTGGCCTCCGTTGCCAGACGGGTCCAACGCTTAATAATTTCTAAAACTGGCTTATTCATGGAGCGCCTCGCTACCTCACCAAAAATTTATATTCAATCAGCGCGCCGATAACGGTGGCCGCCAGCAGCAAGGAAACAATGATGCTGAAAATGAATAGCTTCATCATTTCACCCCGTCAGGTTTGCAGGACTGAAGGGCCTCAACATCTTTTACGTAGCGGTCGTGCATCGCGTCCCATTTCTCACACCATTTCTCCATTTCTCGCTTACGAGTCAGGATGCGACGCAGACGGCGAACACAACGCTGGTGGGCGGCCAGATATTCAGCCTTTGTTTCCCCGTCTCGCCATACCTCCCTGTCATCGCGATCAATACGCACCCGCGGGTGACGTTGTGGAAAACCTGAACGCTCAAAAGCCTCGGTGGTCATGAAGAAAGCCAGATAGCGGATCGCCGTATCTCGCGTGAAGCATTTTTTGATACGACCGTGGCGTACTGCTACGAACAGTGGGCCAACTGGCGTATCGTGTTTCTGTAATGCCAGGTCAATCATGCTTACGGTGCGTTTATCGTTCATTTCCGGTCCTTAACTTTGCTGTATCGTTCGTGACTCATTACTTCCCAGTTCTTTCCTCCATCGCGGGAGAGTAGCCGCCAGCGGTGATTAACCTTGAGGCTCAAATTACCGGAGCCGTGCATACGGCAGGGGTGAATGCGTCTTGCCCTGAACTGGCTTAACACGTGGGCTGCTTTGAGGTGAACCCACTCAGGAATTCGTATCGCTGTCAGTGCCACCAGCTCCCTCCTCAATTCTCAGCTCCATTTCGCGTGCCATTTCGATAAACGTGGCCAGTGAGCAAATATGCTCGTCATCGAACAGCCGGCGGTCGCATATCACCCTCCCGTTCTTGATGTACAGGACTACCCGCCCGGTAAAATCAGGGAGAACATGCAGATCCACGTTCAACACGGGGCGGGTAATCTCCACACCCTGATAGAGCATTGTTAGTTGGTTAGCCATTGCCGATCTCCGCATTAACTGGTTTCTGCTTTTTGACGAACTCCACCAACTCAGAAATAAGCTCGTCTATTAATTCCTTCCCGCTATCAGTAAGGAATTCACCGCTGCCATTAACATCAACTGAGCTGCTGTAAATCCCCTTAATAGCTTTTACGCCTTCGACATTTCCGTACTCACTGAGCGCGAGCCTTTCGAATTTCCGCAATAATCCATCAAGAAGAATCTCTGTTAACTCGACCGTGTTAATGCCGCCTTTGTTGAGCTTAATAACAAGGCAGTTACTGCCTGTTTTACGCTGGTGGCGCAATAACGCTGCCTTTAAAATTCTGCGTCGGTAGGTGTTAATTAAATTATTCACGGCGCTTTTCCTCTGCTTCACACCAGAACAATAAATTAGCCGAAGCGGTTAGAGCCATTCCTAGCAAGGAGTCCTTTTGCTTTTTGTTCAATTCTTTATTGCTGGTGACTATTTCCAGAATGGTATTAAGGTTTTCTGCTTCTAAAAGAATTTCATCTATCCCGGCCGTTTTTGAGTTCCACATGTTCTATCTCCCATATGCTTTCTTTAAGTAAAGCCGGGCAGTGATCTCGTAACCACAGGCGGCATAAAGACAGGCTGTTCTGTATGCTGATTTATCAATGATGAAAGTCATACGAATCTCCTCACAGCTAAAGAAGCGACTACTCGACCGTGAATTAAGATATCTTTCTGTTCATCAGCGTTGAGAGTGAAAGTTTCGTAATGATGGTTGTCAGAAATAATTTTCAATGCACCTCCTGCTAAAGGCTCTATTCTCTTAATGAATAGGCAAGGGCGACCGAAAGAATCCATCGTATAAACATAAATGCCAGCGGTAAGCGCACGGCCACCGCAATCAACGAAAGCCACTACCTCACAGGGTTCGATGGTCGGCTGCATTGAGTCACCTTCCATCCTGCAGCTCTGAACGCGGTTGCCAAAGTCATTAATGTTGTCAGAGCCGAACAGCATTTGAGGCGTTTTAATTGGCTGATTAATTGCGACGGCATTAGTCATTTTCTTTTCCTTAGGGTGAAGTTGCTCCCACCAATAAAGGTGCTTATTAATTCAATGTTTATTTAAAGTTTATAGGTATCGAAGTCAGCGATGCTCTCGTTTAATTTCTCTAATGTCTCAACGACCAAAGTAATTAGAGCGTGCTCTCTTTCTTCTTCAATGCTCGTCATTTTCTCCAAAAGAATCCATAAAGCACATGAGCAGCAACGCACATCATGCGACCAGTCTAAAATTGTTCTGCTGGTTTCTTCTTTATTCAAAGTAACGGTTTTATTATCCATTATTTATTCTCCGGCCAGTCATAACCCAATTCGTGGTTTATCGTGGAGAGATTTTTTTTAAGTTGATTGATGCAAATTTTAATCAATGCCGCGGGTTTGTAAGCAACCTCTGGATCTGATTCTGCGTATTCAAGGGCATTAATGACACGGTCAATATCCATAGCTAACTGATGGATAGTGCCGTTTTCTGATTTAAGCGTTTCTATATTCATATCATGGCTCCGTTATTTGCCGTTGAATGAATACTACAAAACGTACATGAATGTGTCTATACATAATGTACATTTTTTTGTGATTTTGTACGAAGTGTATGAATGTTAAGAGAAAATAAATTACAGCTTGTACGTAATTTTTTAGTGGGCAAAAAAAAAGACCGCATAGTTGCGGCCTTCAATAGCGTGGTATGTTTAATCAAAAGTATCTTCTGGCCATTGGGCTTTAACTACCCTGCCAATTATCCTGCAGTTCTCGTTACAAGGAATGCTTTGATATCGAGGGTTTGGGTTTAGCGGCTCTAGCCATGGCTGGCCGTCTTCTCGAACGAAACGCTTAAAAGTAACCTCTGAATCATTATGTATACCGGCCACACAAAAATCTCCAGGTTCAACATCCTCAGATGGATCAACCAAAATCAACATGCCTTCAGGGAAACTTGGTCTCGTTCCTGGTGGGGCGGTCATGGAATGCCCGCTTACCTCAAGCCAAAAGGAGTCCGGTCCGGCTTTTCTGGTTGTAGGGACCCATTGCAGTGCATCGCGTTCAGTAAAAGTTCCGACGTCAGCAAATTGACCAGCCTGCACTGTAGTGAAAAGTGGGTATTCATACTGTTGCTTTACAGGCGGTAAGGTTAGGTCCTCTGAGACAGTAAAAGTCCCGTCTGGATTTATTGAAGCTCCTGATATTCCGAGAATTTGGAATATTGCGCCAACTTCTGCTAGCGAAGGACTTCTCCGACCGTTAAGCCAATGTCCCATAGCCCCCTGAGTTACGCCCATCTTCTCAGAGAGTTCGGCTTGGGTCATACCAAGCGCAGCTAGTCTGGTTTTAGCCAGTTCGTTCCAGTGTTTTTTCATGACCTAAATAATACACCTTGTGTAGTTTTCCTCAATGCACAATATGTACAATTTGTTTGCTTGTGTAAACTACATAATGTACATTTGATTCTCCTGTGAGGAGGAACCATGAACAACCTAAGAAAATTAAGAAAATCGCTTCATCTCACCCAGCGGGGATTGGCTGAGGAAATTGGTCAAACGATTAGTTCTATTGGCCATTACGAATCTGGAAGGCGCTCTCCTGATATTAAAACATGCCACCAGCTGGTAGAGGCATTAAGCAAAAATGGAACAAAATTGTCTATCGAGGATATTTTCCCTCCTGCCTTAGGAGCGGGACATGTTACCGATTAGCGTGGAGGCAAGATGAGCAGCAAAATTCTCGGAAACGTCTGGGACGTATGCGCCGCGCATGACATCAAGGGGGCTAAGTTGGTGATTATGGCTCGCCTGGCTGACTACTCGAATGATGATGGTGTCAGCTATCCAAGTGTTGAGACCATTTGCCGCCAATTGGGGCTGGGGGAAAGCACGGTCAGAACCGCTATTGCAGAACTTGAGTCTGCCGGTTGGCTGCGTCGTGAATCCCGCCGTAAAGGTAATCGCAACACGTCAAACCTTTATTACCTGAATGCCGATCGCCTCGAAGCTCTGGCGCGCATTGAGAGGGACAAGGTCGCAGCGCTGAAACAGCAACGCAGAGCTAACGCTTTTCACCCGTCAGAATCTGACCCTTCAAAATCTGAACCGTCAGATTCTGGATATTCAAACGCTGTTCACCCGTCAGAATCTGACAAAAATGGTGTTTTCACCCGTCAGAATCTGACCCCAGATCCACAAGTAAATTCAAAACATGATCCACAAGTAAATTCAAAACAAGAATCACAAGATATTGGCGCACGTGGGAAAGCCCCTTCTGAAAATCGATCTTCCAAAGAGAACTATTCCAACGAGTTCGAGCAGGCATGGCAGGCATATCCAAAACGTGCTGGTGGTAACTCCAAGGCCGCTGCCTGGAAAGCCTGGAAGGCTCGTCTTAAAGACGGGGCAACTGTTGAGGTTCTAATGGCTGGTGTTCGGCGTTACGCCGGGTATGTTCGAGCCACTGGTAGCGAGGGAACGCAGTTCGTCAAACAGGCAGCAACGTTCTTCGGTCCTGATCGGCACTTTGAAGAGGTATGGCAGGCTCCCGCAGGCAAAACCAACGTACGTACCGGATTGCTCCCAGTGTCAGGGTTCAGTGAACAAGATTACGGCCAGTCAGACTGCAACTGGTAAGCAGGAGAAATCACAATGCTGAGTATTAAACAACGCGAAGAAAGGGATGCTCTGGTAGCGAAGCGCGAAGGGCTTCGTGAAGAACTGGCGTTCGCTGTAGAGCATAAAAAACCATGGCAGTGGGGAAGCTGGGAGTCTGGTGAAGTACACGCTGCCGCATGCGAAAAGCATGGCGACTATCAGCGCATTTCTCTCACTGGAAAAGCCTATCGTGGCGTTGAAAATGTTAAGCATTCCCAATGCCCGGAGTGTGTGAAAGCTGAACTTGCGGACATCGAATCCAGCCTGCGCGCATTACGTGTGTCCGACCTGATTGACAACGCAGGGATCGCGCGACGTTTCGAAGCATGTGAATTCGCTAACTACCAGGCTATCAATCAGGATGCCGCCAAAAATCTCGCGTCCTGTCAGCGTTACACCAACAGCTGGCCTGAACGTCTGAAAGCCGGAACCGGACTAGTCATGACTGGAAATTGCGGTACTGGCAAAAACCACCTGGCAGTATCTATCGCGAAAACCATCATTCGCGATCACCTCGCTAAAGTGGAAATCACCGACGTTATGCGCCTCACCCGGGCGGTGAAAAGCACGTGGCGTCACAATGCTGAAATGACTGAGGAAGACGTCATTGAGCGCTTCGCTTCACTGGATCTGCTGATTATCGACGAGGTGGGTGTGCAGTTCGGTAGCCCGACGGAGATGACCATCCTGCAGGAAATCATCAATGCCCGGTACGAAAGCATTCTGCCGACAATCCTGATCAGCAATCTCACATTCGACCAGTTGAAAGAGACGATTGGTGAGCGAATCGTGGACCGGGTTACCGATGGTGGACGCAACCGCCTGGCATTTGGGTGGGGAAGTTTCCGCGCTATCGCGTCAGGAGTTGTAGCATGACGCCTGTCTGGAAAAATGAAGATCTGGAAGGTGCGGTAATCGGCGCGATTTTTCTGCGTGGTGCCGACCCAGAGGTATTGGATATTCTATCCAGAGTTCCGGCCAGCGCCTTCTCGGTACCACAGTATCGGGAAATCTACACTGGGATCTGCCGTCAGGCGCGAGGGGCCGGTGTTATCGACCCTGTATTGCTCTGCGAAAGCATGCCAAAGCATAGCGCAATCATTCTAGACTCAAGCCGTATCGCATGGGCGAAATCGGCGCTTGTATCCTACGTTTCGACGCTGGAGCGTAATGCAGCTGTTCGCGATGCCGAAGCTGTAATTGAAAGGGCGCTGGCAGATCTCCGGAGTGCTCACAATGGTGATGCGGCTTTATCGGCATTCAGGGCTGCACAGAGCAGCATTGCCGCAATTTCTCTCGAAGAAAAGACTGTTCAGCCAGTTCATATCGACGACATTCTTCCTGCTGTAGTGGATCGGGTAGATGCACGCAACCGCGGTCTCGAAGAAGCCAGAAGCCTCATGACGGGTATTGAAGAGCTTGATGCAAAGACTGGCGGCATTGAACCAACAGACCTGGTGTTTATCGCTGCGCGGCCGTCGATGGGTAAAACAGAGCTGGCTCTGGATATCATCGACAAAGTTTCTGAGCAGGGCCGTGGTGTCCTGTTCTTCAGCATGGAGATGCCAAATATCCAGATCGGTGAGCGGATGGTATCCGCTGCCGGCGGCATGTCGGTTTCACGCCTGAAAAAGGCCGCTGATTTTGATGATGAAGACTGGGCCAGGCTGACCAATGGTGTAGAGCGCTTGACGGGCAGAAGTATCTGGATGGTTGATTCCACCGATCTGACGGTAGATCAGATTCAACAGATTGCGACCCGCTTACAACTGGCTCATCCGGAAATAGCGCTGGTGGTAGTGGACTACCTGGCGCTCATCAAAATTGAAAGCACTGCACGATATGACCTTGCCGTCGGTGAGGTGTCAAAAGGGCTTAAGCGCCTGGCTAAATCCAACAAAACGCCAGTTCTTGCTCTGAGCCAGCTTTCTCGTGGTGTCGAAACTCGGCCAAATAAACGGCCAATGAACTCCGATCTTAAAAACTCAGGTGAGATTGAGGCAGATGCTGATCTCATCATGATGCTTTACCGCGATGAAGTTTATAACCCTGAGTCGCCAGCAAAGGGGATAGCGGAAATTAACGTGACCAAACAGCGCAACGGTGAGCTGGGCACGATCTACCGTCGATTCTATAACGGGCACTTCCTCCCAATTGACCAGGAGTTAGCAAAGCAACGTTCGGCTCCACAGCAGAAAGCCCAGACCAGACGTTACTCAAAAGAAAGGCATTCCAGCAATGCAGACTATTAAAACCATCAAGGCAGCGGGGGCAACCGTATGAAACTGGAAGCATCACTCAAACATTTCAGCCCTCAGGGCATGCACATCAGCGACGACGTGAAAGGAACCTCTCCGGACCGCCTTACAGGAACAGATGTAATGGCGGCGATTGGCACCACCAGCAGCCGTGCACGCTTCGGCCTGGCTGCTTTCTTCGGAAAGGCTGGTATCAGCAAAACGGATGAACAGCTTGCAGTACAGGCGCTGATGCGTTATGCGATGGACGTCGCGCCGAAAAATGTTCGTAAGGCAGCTGGTGGGCAGTTCGGATGGTGCATGCAGATGCTGGCACAATTTGCCTTTGCTGATTACTCCCGTTCGGCGGCTACCAGCGTGACGTGTCACAGCTGCAGTGGTACCGGGCGGACAACCAAAGAGCAGGTCACCCGTAAGGTTTCGTACCCATGGGGTAAAGCGCCATACTGGGCCAGCCGATCCCGTGCCGTTCGTCCGTCTGACTGGGAGCAGTGGACAGATGTAACAGAGATTGTACCGGCAGTCTGTGATGCTTGCGAAGGCAAGGGAACAATCAGCGCCCGATGCAGGTGTGGCGGTAAAGGCGAAGTATTAGACCGCAAAGCCTCTAAAGACCGTGGCGCACCGGTTTTCAAAACGTGTGAACGTTGCTCTGGTAATGGCTTCTCTGCCATCTCCTCGGCGACGGTACACCGTGCCATTCTGAAGCGTCTCCCGGACCTCCATCAGTCCTCATGGTCACGCAACTGGAAACCCTTTTATGAAATGCTGGTGGACACGCTGCGTCAGTGGGAGCGTCACGCGGCAGTAGAATTTGAGAAGGCAACAACTTATTAATATGATCGGAGCAAATGGCGACACTTTTTTGCACTTTAGTATTGACTTTGCATAAAACCGTCCTGTATGCTTCTGATTATGGAGTATAACGCCTGTAGATAATTAACCTCGAAAAGCCCGCCTCAGTGCGGGTTTTTTTATACCTGCAATTCTTCGCACCACGCTCGGTGCAATTCAACCTTTGACAGAGTGACAATAACGCCGCATAGCGGCCTTCTTTCCCCTCGTATTGAGAGGATTCACAGCAATAAGAGGGGGCTAAATGTCCGATCCATTAACCGGCACTGGTGCAGTTCTCGGCGGCGGTCTGCTGGGCTCCGTGCTTTACGGGGTCTTCACCCATACCGATTTCGGCGTGGTATTTGGCGCTTTCGGTGGTGCGGTGTTTTACGTTGCGACAGCAACAAACCTTACGCGCGGTCGCCTGACAGGGTATTTCCTGACATCGTTCATTGTTGGTGTGCTTGGGGCTGGTTTTATTGGTTCATGGCTAAACGCCTTTACGCGCTATGAAAAACCTCTTGATGCACTTGGTGCAGTGATTCTGTCTGCGCTGTGTATAAAAATCCTAACTTTTCTTAATAACCAGGATCTGAACAGCCTGTTCGGCTTTTTCTCGCGGTTACGCGGAGGAGGGGGGAATGGTAATTGAACCTGCTGCACTGGCTAACGCAATTATCTCTGCTGTTATCGTTATTGCACTGATGTTTTATCAGCGTGGCAGTGCGAGACATCGCCCACTGATATCGCTGATGGCTTATTTCACTGTGCTGGTATACGCCAGCGTTCCTTTCCGTTATCTGTTCGGCCTGTACCATGAATCGCACTGGTTTGTGGTGCTGGTGAACGTCCTGATATGTGCTGCCGTTCTCTGGGCTCGGGGAAACGTGGCGCGCCTTGTTGATGCACTGAGGCACTAATGAACCAATCACAATTTCAAAAGGCGGCTGGTATTAGCGCCGGGCTCGCTTCGCGCTGGTTTTCGCGCATCGATGCTGCAATGAAGGAATTCGGCATCACAGCACCGCTCGATCAGGCCATGTTCATCGCACAGATGGGGCATGAGTCCGGCGGGTATACCCGGCTGGTGGAAAGCCTGAACTATGCGGCGGAAAACCTGGTCCCCAACTTCGGCAGCCACCGGATTACCAACCAGCAGGCCGCCGCACTCGGCAGAACGGCAACGCAACCGGCAAATCAGAAAGCGATAGCCAATCTGGTTTACGGCGGTGAGTGGGGCAAAAAGAACCTGGGCAACCAGATTGCTGGCGATGGCTGGAAATATCGCGGTCGCGGCCTGAAGCAAATCACCGGCCTGAGCAATTACCGCAGCTGTGGGCTGGCTCTGAAGCTGGACCTTGTCACCCAGCCTGAGTTGCTGGAACAAGATGAATACGCTGCACGCTCCGCCGCGTGGTTCTATGTCTCTCATGGCTGCCTTCTTCATTCCGGCGATATTGAGCGCGTGACACTGCTTATCAATGGCGGTCGTAACGGGCTGGATAAACGCCGTGCGCTGTTTAACCTGGCAAAATCAGTGCTGGTGTGAGGTGAGCATGGGTATTGAAATGATTGTCGGCCTGGCTGTTGCTGTTCTTGGGGCCATTGCAGCTGCTTTCGGTTTTGGTCATGCCTCTGGAACGACTAAAACGGAAGCAAAATTCCAGAAGCAAAACACCGAAGAGAAAGCCGCTGCCACTGAAGCAGTTGCAGAACGCCGGGTAGACGTTACGAAAGAGGCCAGCAATGTACAGCAGACTGTTAACCATATGCCTGATGACGATGTTGATCGCGAGCTGCGTGACACGTGGAAGCGTCCCGGTGGTGGTTGATACCGCCTGTGACTGGGTAAAGCCAATCTACCTCACTGATCACGATATCGATGTTATGGACCGTCAGACGAAGAAAGACATCCTGACCCATAACAAAGCGTGGCAGGCGAACTGCCAGAAACCAATAGAAGTGAGGTCCAAATGATCGCAGCCATCGGCACAATTCTGGTCTGGTTGATAATTGGCATTGCTGGTATTGGTGCTATTTTCTGTGCCTTCATTGGCTTGCTGTTTCTCATCAACTGGCCTAAATAAATTCCCCGCCTTAAACCGAGTGGCAACCGGCGCAGGCCCAGCGAACAGGGTAACCAATAGCCTCGCAATAGCGGGGCTTTTTCACATCTGAGGATTACCAATGACCGTACGTGCTAAATTTTTCTGCCAATCAATTCAGAAGGCAGAAGATGATTCATATCGAACCATCCACATGAGCCCAGTTACTGCTGACACCGAAGAAAACAAGGCGTGGTCAAAGTACACGCCTGACGGCCAGTTGACGATGCATGTGTCCAACCCGGCAGCATTCGACCAGTTCGAGCAGGGGAAGGAATACTACATCGACATTCAACCAGCTCAGTAAGCATTACAAAGCTCATCCGCCGGTGGGCTTGATAATGGGAAAACAGTGATGCCTATAAATTTTGGTAATTAGAAAAAACCTCAGATAAGTGCTAAAAATTTTCCCAGTAAACAACGATGAGATGAAGAATGAAAATCCTGGGATTTGATGAGCACAGAACAAAACGTGGGAGTGGTGCATTAAAGTTCTTTGAGCTGGAGCGTGTACCAAGCAGTGACTGGGTAAAGATATTCGAAAGCCTGTTCACAGAAAGTGGTGATGAGGCGTGGGTTGAGGGGTATTGCATAGTGACGAACTGCCCAAGCAGTGACATAGCTGAAAGGCTGGTGCAGTTACAATCAAAATGCGAAGAAGCAGAAACCATATTCAGAACTCAGTGCCCAACCCTCTGAACACTAATCGCCGCCTTCGGGCGGTTTTTTATTGTCACAAACAACGCATATCCACTCCAAGGGATGAAGAACTAATTATCTCTTTGAGGGGGTAAAAGCAACAGCCAGCACCCGCTGGAGGGATTGATAATGATGGCTTCGTGATCCCTATGGTTTTTAGGGTATGGAAATAGGCATAAATAGGCTCCCTGGGTAAATAAACGTAGCGAAAGTCACAGACATTAGATTTTTTTCATGTGATTGAATTATTTAAAGGCTAACATCATCCACATAAAATGAATCACTTGAGGAAGGAAATGTTGTGGCTCCGATACTTGTTTTTGCCAATAACGAACATGTGAGAGTATTGAGAATTCGTGATTACAGAAGCAAAATCAGATACCTGCATTCAAACCAAGAAGTAAGATCTCTGGATGTCATAATGGTTTTTTCAACCTTCCTCAACGGGAAAAGCGGTGCTGTCCTGGTGGCAGCAGACAGATATGTAAGCAGGAAAGAAATTCTCGAGGCTTATGATGCGCTGCTCAGTTAAAATCCAGACTGAAGACTCACTAAGAAGTGGATCAGACAGCCTGCTGAACCACAAAGTTAGATATTCACAGTAATAATCTGGTGCGCGGGGTAGCAGGTTAAACTGTTCCGGACGAAGCGTGACGCTGCTACAAGCTGGAGGATGGTGCAGACGACCTATATCTTCTGGCTCAATGGTTCGAATCCATTCCTGATTACCTCATTTAAGCCATCTACTTCCGCTAGTGGGTATGAAAATGGTTTTAACCTCAAGCGTTGAACCAATCAGCTGATTATCTTGCGCAATTGGATTTCTTCCTGCTCGTTGAGCTTGGCGTACTCGCTGATTTGTTTAATAAGTGACTCTTTGTTATTAGACATCATGGATGAAACGTAGCAATCAGTTCTCCATTCGAAAAAACTCACTAAAAACAAGAGGGTTGTTTTTGAGTACTGATAATGTATTGAGAGGTCATTGCAAATTCTTTTCTTTTCCATGGGGTAAGTTTCTACTTAATGCAAATTATCGGCATTTATAATGCTTCATTGGGTTGAGATACATGAATACTTCACTTTGAGTAAAGTGATACTTAATTACCGCTAAAATTAGTAGGATTAATCTTAGGTTATTGTTTTTTTTGGCACAATATGAATAATAAATTCGACTAAACACAACGATAACAAACGATGAAAATTCAATCTATTGCAATCGCTTTGCTGGTGGCGATATCGTCACCTTCATACTCAGCATTTCAGGAAAGGGAATACAATACCTGGTATCAGAAAGATGCAGTGCTTTACGACATTACGCAGACCTCAGAGGGATTGCCCGTCATGATAAGCATCTCGCAACCAGAGCGGGGATCAGCCAATATGCTCGTATCCTATATGTCCGATGGTAGTTGTGGGGATAAGAAGGATTTTCTTAATGTGAACGGGAAGGATGTTCCTGCAACTTACAGCTGTGCATCAGTCGGGGTAAACAGGATTGATCACTTTGCAATTAATAATGCCGAAAAGGTCAATAAGATGGTTAACCACCTCAAGTCTGATTTCACTTTGTTGTTTCAGAACGATATTAAGGTCTGGGCTGCAAACATAAAGACGCCGAAGTACGGCATAGCGCCAAGATTTTAAATCGCCAGATATAACCGCCTCAGGGCGGTTTTTTTATGCCTTAAATTTGTCCATCAGAGGATAACTATGCAGGTCACTATTGATGGTGTCCCATACGCTCCCGCCAGCGTCGTTTCATCACGGATCGGCATTGCCATTTCGACGCATCAGCGCGCAGACGTTTTAAAGCGAGCACTCGAACAGCACATGAAGCATCTTCCCGCCGGTGCGCTGGTGGTGGTTGTCGATGATGGTTCAAAACCTGCAGTGGTAGTTCCCGATGGCGTGCAGATGCTTCGCCATGAAACATCACTCGGCATTGTTGCTTCGAAGAACGCCAGCCTGTCAGCCCTGATGGATGCCGGGTGCGAGCATCTTTTTCTGTGGGATGATGATGCCTGGCCCATCGCCGACAACTGGCATCTTCCCTACATCGAATCACCCGAGCCACACCTGGCTTACCAGTTTCTCGATCTGGCTGGTCGCAATAAGCTGAATGACCTTTCGGTGCTTTACTGTGACGATCAGCATGTGGCGTACACCGGACAGCGCGGCGTGATGCTGTATTACCACCGTAGCGCCATCGAGAGGGTGGGCGGATTCGATCCGGTTTATGGTCGCGGCATGTACGAACACAGCGACCTCGCCTTGCGCATCCATAACGCTGGACTGACTACGTGGGCTTACGCTGATGTCCTCGGTTCAGACAAGCTGATTCATTCCCTCGATGAGCATGAAGCGGTGGAGCGTTCGGTACCGAGGCCCGACCGCCAGGCGCTGGTGGAACGTAATGTGAAGATCCACAACGAACGACGTGATACCGGCTTTACCGGTTACGTTGAATATCGGCGTCAGCGCGACGTGGTTATTACTACGCTACTGACCAGCCAGCCTGACCCTCAGCGCGGTACGAAAATGACGGCCTCGCCTGACATGCTGACCAGGTGGGCGGCCTCGCTTCGGAATTGTAGGCGTATCGCGCTGGTGGATGAATTACTGACGGCCCCGGCAGATGTTGAGCTGTATCTCGTATCTGACGTGAAGATGAATGTCTACTTTCGTCGCTGGCTGCACATCTGGCAGCACCTGCGAGATCACCCTGAATATCGTTTCGTCTGGTGTACAGATGGTACCGATGTCGAAATGCTCCGCGCACCGTGGGAAGAAATGGAAGCCGGAAAGGTGTATGTCGGTTCAGAACCAAAGACATACGCCGATACCTGGGCAAAGCAGAATCATCCGGAGCGCATCTATCAGGAGTTTATCGAAGCGCACCGCAACGATGTGATGCTTAACGCTGGGCTGCTGGGTGGTACCCGCGCTGATGTGATGGCGTTCGCTCACGGCATAATCCGTCTTTACTACCGGATCGAGAGTTATCGTTTCTGGAAGAAAGAACAGGCTGGCGCCGCGGTGGGGGATATGATCGCTTTTGGCATTGTTGCTAAATCGTTTGGCGATCGCATTGTCACCGGCCCGCGCATCCACACTATTTTTAAAACTGATGGGATCGGAAAAGATAATGCATGGTGGAAACATAAATAGAGAGGGTTGACTGTGAAAGTTGAAATAAAAAATGGCGGTGAGGTTATTTGGGCTAGAGATTCAAATTCGTTAGAGGGAATTGCTTCTCTGGGGCACTTAAAGGACGGCACACAGCAAAAAATAATTACCGCCCTTGAGGAGGCTCTTAGTCAGGCTAAGGGCGAATTGCTATGCTCTGATGATGCTGATTCCGTGGCGAACATTAGCACTTCCGCCGCCTAAATCCAGTACAACATTCCATTCCCCGCTATGCGGCGCAGTAATCCTAGCAGGGAGCATTTTGTAAAAACCGCCATGGTACTCAAAGCGATTGCCACTTCTGTAATTATTGAAATTACTATCAGTGAGAATCATGATGTTGCATTGATGTGAGCAATCTACAACAACGGTATCACCTTGATTCAGATGCATTCTTTTGTGCAAAAAAGACATTTCATTTCCTTATCAGAGGTAATCAGCCATTCCTCCGTGCCAGAGTGCGTCAGTGTCCCACCACTGACGGGCTGAATGCTTACATTAACCCGGGTTAAAGCGAAGTTATACCCTGATATACAGACAGTAGCCGCCATTGTGCGGCTTTTTTATTACCTGTAGTCTGGAGATTTCTATGGTTGGAATATGCTCAGTAGCTGAGTGTGATAATCCAGTTAAGTGCAGATCTCTTTGCCAGCGTCACTACGATAGGAAAAGGCGTAGTGGTGAACAGCTCCCCGCAAGAAAAGTATCAATAAACGCTGACGATGCAGTAAGCAATCGAACAATTAACGTTGATGGTTGCATGATCTGGACTGGGCACATAAATGCAAATGGTTATGGGCACATTAATGTGAACGGTGTGGTTATGCGGGCTCACCGATATGTTTGGGAGAGAGCTTACGGTCTAATTCCTGATGGAATGATTATTGACCATAAGTGTCATAACCGCGCGTGCTTAAATATCGCTCACTTGCGATTGGCGACGAACCATGAAAACCAAAGTAATCGCTCTGGTGCTAACCGAAATAGCAGTACAGGACTGAGAAATATTTACCTCAAAAGGGGAAAGTATCAGGTAAGGGTTCATTATCAAGGCAAAACTCATTACGGCGGAGTTTTTGAGAGTGTCGCAGATGCAACTGTAGCTGCCGAGCGGTTGCGTGCAAAATTATTCGGTGATTTCAGGGGGCTTTCTTGAAAATAATCATCGTATCCCATCATTCTCGGAGAGATTTAGCACAACGCCTTTATTCTTCTATTGACGCCCATCACATGTTAGTTGACGAGGTTGGGGTTGGTGCAAATGCAACCCATCTTCGTGCTCTTCGTTGGGCCGCTGAGCAGTCAGATAGAGTGATTATCATCGAAGAGGATGCATTACCCGTTGATGGTTTTCGTGATAAGGCTCAGGACTGGCTAAACCGCTTCCCTGATTCTCTGGTGAGTTTTTATCTCGGTACAGGCCGACCACCTCAGTATCAAATGCAGATAGCCGAGCGGCTGATTGTTGCTGATAAAACTCAGGCTGACTACATCACTCTGCCGCGACTGATACACGGGGTGTGCTATAGCGTACCTCCGCAACATATCAACCGCGTGCTGTCTCGATGGGATAACAGTAAGCCCGCTGATTATGCCGTGGGTGATGCCTGGGGCGGTGCAGTGGTCTATCCGTGTTACTCGCTGGTGGACCATGCTGACGGCGAACCGGTTGAGAGTCACCCCGACTCAGCACCACGAACAGAACGCCGCCGAGCGTGGAGGTTAGCCTGAAAAACCGGCCCATTGGCCGGTTTAATTAGTTTTATCTTTTGCTGTCTGGAGTCCGTTTAACTGGTACCCATGTTGCACCAGGTTTAGAAGTCGGTGGTGCAGTATGGTTATCAGGAATGGTTGTGTAGTTATCGGTTTGGCCGCCACGCGGGCCGCGTTCACGATATACACCGCCATCACGTCCACTAGACTGGCCAGGTTTCAAACCCATAAATACCTCCACGATATAAGCCACAAAAGTGTGGCAAATACACTTTGCAGGAAGATTCACCGGTTTCAACGTGGCGATGACTCAATTTTTTAGGAGTGTTAATGCCATCACAAATACCAAGGGCATGCCGCAAGCGTGGCTGCCCAGGTACTACTACAGACCGCTCAGGCTATTGCCCCAAGCACATTAACGAAGGCTGGCATCAGCATCAGCGAGGACAGAACAGGCACCAGCGCGGTTATGGCAGTAAGTGGGACAGGCTGCGCCCAATCGTACTCGACAGGGATAAACACCTCTGTCAGGAATGCCTGCGAAATGGAAGGTATACACCCGCGGAGACGGTGGACCACATCAAGCCGAAAGCTCAAGGCGGTATTGACGATCTCTCTAATCTGGAATCAATTTGCCGCGGCTGCCATAAAGCTAAGACAGCACGCGAACGCCTGAACAGAAATTAAGTAACGAGGTGAAGATGACTGAATCGAAACATGGTTCAGGGCTTCCGCACGCCCAGATGAAAGATATTCCCGGTTATCCAGGATATCTGGCAAGTGAAGATGGTCTTATTTACTCGCTCCGCTCAGGTAGCGTTCGGCAGCTGTCGATGCGGCTACATAACGGGTATTGGCACGTGAATGTAAACACTGGAGCCGGCAATGATACGAAAGTGAAGAAGCAAGTACACCAGCTTGTGTTGCTTGCCTTCACCGGGCCAAAGCCATCTGAAGCCCATATCACCCGCCATTTGGATGGCAACCCGCTGAACAACTGCAAAACAAACCTCGCTTGGGGAACGCCAAAGGAGAACACTTCAGACAGCATGCAGCACGGAACGGCCGCTTGTCTGCGGCGCGGACAGCGAGCGGTCGCAACAAAATTGAAGCCAGAAATCATCCTGAGCATTGAGCGAGAGGCGAGGTCTGGTAAGAGGCTGGTAGAAATTGCAAAGCGCTACGGTATTACGCACACGCATGTTCGCCGCATCAGGGATCATCTGTGCCATCCAGATATTTGGTCAAAGGGGGAGGGCGGGTAAAAACCTCAGGGGAATCACCCCAAAGGACCGCCGCCTAACCTCTTTTCACATCGCCGCAGGTTAGAAAACTTTTTTTAGGGGTCCCCCATTCGATGATTAATAGGAGTTTTCGATTATGTCTGGACCACCGAAAACCCCGACCCATCTACGTTTGGTGAGGGGTAACCCATCAAAACGCCCGATCAACGAAAACGAACCAAAGCCTGCTGCTGGGGTACCCCCAACGCCGAAGCATTTCGACAAGCAGGGGAAATACTGGTTTAAACGGATGGCCGACGAGCTTGATGCTATCGGTGTGATGTCTCAGCTGGACGCCAGAGCCCTTGAGCTGCTGGTTGAGGCTTATACCGAATACCGGCATCACTGCGACACGCTTGAAGTTGAGGGCTACACCTACCGGACTGAAACGCAGAACGGTGATGTGCTGATCAAGGCTCACCCCGCCGCCATCATGAAAGCTGATGCCTGGAAACGTCTGCGAGCCATGCTTGGTGAGTTCGGCATGACGCCAGCCAGCCGCTCTAAAGTCAATGCAAAAGGTCCTGATGCGGTTGATCCGCTGGCCGAGTTTATGAAAGCGAGGGATTAATGGCTAAGGTTGCAGAAGGCATCCGCTATGCCGAGAGGGTGGTGGCGGGGGAAATTATTGCCTGTGAGTATGTGCGCCTTGCCTGTCAGCGTTTTCTTGACGATCTGGCACATGGCGAAGAGCGCGGTATTTTCTTCAGTGAGCCGCGCGCACAGCACATTCTGAATTTCTATAATTTTGTGCCTCACGTAAAAGGCGCGCTGGCAGGACAGCCTATTGAGCTGATGGGCTGGCACGTTTTCATCCTGATTAATATTTTTGGTTTCGTGATCCCGCTGGTTAACGAAGAAACGGGAGAAACCGTCCTGCGTAACGACGGTAGCGGTCGTCCAGTAATGGTTCGGCGCTTTCGTACAGCAGATGTTGAGGTGGCCCGTAAAAATGCCAAATCAACGCTTTGCTCCGGCGTGGGGCTTTATATGGCTGGTGCCGACGGCGAGGGCGGTGCGGAGGTTTATTCCGCTGCAACCACCCGTGACCAGGCACGAATTGTTTTTGAAGACGCGAAGAATATGGTCAAGAAGGCGAAAGCCACGCTTGGGCGGATCTTCGAATTCAACAAACTCGCTATCTACCAGGAGCAAACGGCCTCCAAGTTCGAGCCATTATCATCAGATGCGAACAACCTCGATGGACTGAACATCCACTGCGCCATCGTCGACGAGCTGCATGCGCACAAAACCCGTGACGTCTGGGACGTTCTGGAGACGGCAACCGGCGCGCGTCTGCAATCGCTGCTTTTCGGTATCACCACCGCCGGTTTCAACAAAGAAGGCATCTGCTACGAATTGCGTGATTACGCCATCAAGGTGCTGCGTGGACTGGTAAAAGACGATACGTTTTTTGCCATCATCTACACCTTAGATGAAGGTGACGATCCCTTTGATGAAAAAGTCTGGCAGAAGGCGAATCCGGGGCTGGGTATCTGTAAGCGCTGGGATGACCTGCGCCGCCTGGCTAAAAAGGCGAAAGAGCAGGTTTCGGCCAGAATTAACTTTTTCACCAAGCACATGAATATCTGGGTTACCGCTGAGTCAGCCTGGATGGACATGATGAAATGGGAGAGATGCGATTTTATCGCCCCGCAGCACGAACTTAAAACCTATCCCTCCTGGGTGGGCGTTGACCTGTCAAACAAAATTGATATCTGTGCGGCCGCTAAAGTCTGGCGCGCGCCAGATGGCCACGTTCATGCGGATTTCAAATTCTGGCTACCGGAAGGACGCCTTGAGAAATGTTCACGCCAGATGGCAGAGCTCTATCGTAAGTGGGCTGAGCTGGACAAGCTGATCCTTACCGACGGGGATGTAATCGACCATGCTCAGATTAAGGAAGAGCTGCAACAGTGGGTTGCTGGTGAGAGTCTGAAAGAAATTGGCTTCGACCCGTGGAGTGCCACGCAGTTTAGCCTCGCTCTGGCAGAAGAAGGGTTGCCGCTGGTGGAAGTGCCGCAGACGGTTCGCAATTTCTCTGAGGCGATGAAAGAGGTCGAAGCGCTGGTATACGGTGGCCGCTTCCATCACAGCGATCACCCGGTAATGAACTGGATGATGTCAAACGTAACCGTCAAACCTGACCGGAACGAGAACATTTTCCCGAACAAGTCCACACCAGAGGCCAAGATTGATGGCCCGGCGGCATTGTTCACAGCAATGAGCCGCGTTCTGGTTAACGGTGGCAACGACCAGCAGGATCTCTCCGGATTCTTCAATAATCCCATCATGGTAGGTTTCTGATGAAAAAAAACAAACAGCCAGGCAGGGTGAAAAGCGCTCTGCTTAACTGGCTCGGTGTGCCTATCAGCCTGACTACCGGCACGTTCTGGGAGGAATGGTTTGGCACCAGCAGCAGCGGGAAGGTGGTAACAGCCGATAAAGCCATCCAGCTATCGGCTGTGTGGGCATGCGTAAGACTGTTGAGCGAGTCTATTTCAACCCTTCCGCTGAAAATATACATACGACAGCCTGACGGTTCACGAAAAGTAGCAACCGACCATCCGGCCTATTCGATACTGTGCCGCCGACCCAATTCAGAAATGACACCATCCCGCTTTATGCTGATGGTGGTCGCCAGTATCTGCCTGCGCGGGAATGCCTTCATTGAGAAGAAATTCATCGCGAATCGCCTGGTTTCTCTGGTGCCTTTGCTGCCGCAGAACATGGTGGTTAAACGTCTTACTACCGGGGCGCTGGAATACAAATACACTGAAAATGGCAACGAGCGCGTTATTCCGGTCAAAAACATCATGCACATTCGCGGGTTCGGTCTGGATGGCGTTTGCGGCATGATGCCGATGAAGACAGGCCGGGATGTGATCGGTTCAGCAATGGCGGTTGAAGAGTCAGCGGCGAAGATATTCGAACAGGGCCTGCAGAGTTCAGGATTCCTCTCTTCTGATAAAGCTCTGGATGACACCCAACGTGAAAAACTTCGCGGTTACATGGCGGCGTTTACCGGTTCGAAAAATGCCGGGAAGATCATGGTGCTTGAGGGTGGCTTAACGTACCAGGGTGTGACCATGAACCCGGAAGATGCTCAGATGCTCGAAAGCCGCGCATTTAGCATTGAGGAAATCTGCCGCTGGTTTCGTGTGCCGCCTTTCATGGTTGGCCACACCACAAAACAAAGCAGCTGGGCATCAAGCCTGGAAGGTATGAACCTGCAGTTTCTGACTCATACACTTCGACCGCTGCTGGTGAATATTGAGCAGGAAATTGGCCGGTGCTTACTCGACAGCGATGACGAAGTATTTGCGGAATTCTCTGTTGAAGGTCTACTGAGAGCCGATAGTGCCGGTCGCGCGGCATACTATACCAGCGCGCTTCAGAATGGCTGGATGTCCCGTAATGACGTTCGTCGTCTTGAGAACATGCCGCCGATTGAAGGGGGCGACATTTACACCGTTCAGCTCAACCTGACGCAACTGAAAAATCTCGAAAGCAGCAACCCTGCTGTTCAGGCCCTTGCCCTGCGAGAGCTGCATAACCACGTATTCCCCGACATTTCCTTTGAACAATCTCCGCTGAAACAGGCCGCTTAGGAGCACTTTCCTGATGAGCAAAAAACAACTTCCGGTAGCACCGGCTGGTCGCCCCTGCGCGCGAGTCACCTGTGAAACTTTACCCTCCGCCCTGGATCGCTGGGATGGCGGGATCAAAGCCGCGTCCACCGACGACAACAGTATTTCTGTTTTTGATGTGATCGGACAGGACTACTGGGGTGAAGGCGTAACAGCCAAACGTATCGCCGGTGCGCTACGGGCGATGAATGGCGCCGACGTCACGGTCAATATCAACTCCCCTGGCGGTGACATGTTCGAAGGCCTGGCAATCTACAACCTTCTGCGTGAATACGAAGGCCGTGTGACGGTGAAGGTGCTCGGTATTGCCGCCAGTGCCGCCTCGGTCATTGCGATGGCCGGGGATGATATTCAGATCGGTCGTGGTGCCTTCCTGATGATCCACAACTGCTGGGTCTACGCGATGGGTAACCGCCATGACTTTGCGGAACTGGCACAGTCTCTGGAGCCCTTCGATAACGCTATGGCAGACATCTACGCGGCGCGTTCCGGCCTTGATATGGCAGCTGTTCAGAAACTGATGGATGCCGAGAGTTATATCGCTGGCAGTGACGCTGTGGCGAAGGGACTGGCAGACAGCCTGCTTTCTGCTGATGCGGTCAGTGATGGCGATGAATCACCCGCGGCTGCGCTTCGCAAACTTGATGCGCTGCTGGCTAAAACCAACACCCCGCGCTCTGAGCGCAGAAAACTCATTAAAGCCTTATCCGGTGGCATGCCTGGCGCTGTCACCACCAACGACGGTACGCCGGGCGCTGCCGAAGATATCAAACCTGAAACCCTCAATTCACTTGAAAGCGCTCTTGCGGCGTTAGTCAAATAAGGACCCTTTATGTCTGAAGTAAACGATATTCTGAAAAAAGTCACTGCCAGCATTGAAGAGGCAACCGGCAAATTCAACGCGAAAGCAGAAGACGCACTCAAAGAGGCACAGAAGTCAGGCAGGCTGTCAGAAGAAACAAAAGCAGCCGTTGATAAAATGGCTTCTGAGTTCAACGCGCTGCGTGAAGCTGAAAAAACCCTGAAGGCCGCAATGGGCGAACTGGAGCAACATGTTGCCCAGATGCCGCTTGCAAACGCGAAAAAGGTTGTCGAGTCCGTTGGCCACCAGGTGATCTCCGCTGAAGCCCTGAAAACCTTTGCTTCCAGCGTGGAAGGCGGTAAGCGCATCAGCATCCCGGTTAAGGCCGCCCTGACTTCGGTGGATGTGCCTGATGGTGTTGTGGAGCCACAGCGCCTGCCGGGTATCGATACGGCACCGAAACAGCGTCTGTTCATCCGCGATCTGATTGCTCCAGGCCGTACGTCCTCCTCAGCTATTTTCTGGGTGCAGCAGACAGGCTTTACCAATAACGCGAAAGTGGTTCCTGAAAATAAGCAGAAACCATACAGCGAAATTGAGTTCACGCCGAAAATCACTGGCGTCAGCACCATCGCCCACCTGTTCAAAGCCTCAAAGCAGATCCTGGATGACTTCGCACAGTTGCAGTCCACCGTTGATGCCGAAATGCGCTACGGACTGAAGTATGCAGAAGAGCAGGAAATTCTCTTCGGTGATGGTACCGGCGTTCATCTGCACGGCATCGTTCCTCAGGCGTCAGCGTTCAATCCGGCGTTCACTGTCGAACAGCAGAGCGGGATTGACGATCTGCGTCTGGCAATGTTGCAGGCACAGCTGGCACGCTTCCCGGCGTCTGGTCATGTTCTTCACTTCATTGACTGGGCACGGATCGAGCTGACCAAAGACAGCCTGGGTCGTTACATTCTGGCGAACCCTGCGGCGCTGACTGGTCCGACTCTGTGGGGCCTGCCGGTTGTTGCAACGGAAGCGGCAGCCTTCCAGGGGAAATTCCTGACCGGTGCATTTAACGCTGGCGCGCAAATCTTCGACCGCGAAGATGCGAACGTGGTTATCTCCACGGAGAACGCCGACGACTTCGAGAAAAACATGATCACCATCCGTTGCGAAGAACGTCTGGCGCTGGCTGTGAAACGCCCTGAGGCGTTCGTGTACGGTTCATTCAGCACCGGCGCGGGTAGCTGATAACTATTGCGGCCTTCGGGCCGCTTTTTTCGGGGCAAACAAATGCTTGATCAGAATGTGGTGAAACAGCACTGCCGCATTGATACCGACTTTGCGGGTGATGATGCTCTGCTGGAGATTTACACAGGTGCGGCGGCCCGGTACGTCCAGACATGGACACGCCGAACGCTCTATGAAAAGGAAAGCAGCCCTGGCTACGCTGACGACCCGGACCCGATACTGCTCAATGATGATGTCAAGGCAGCCATGCTACTGCTTATCGGTCACTGGTATGCAAACAGGGAATCCGTGGCCATCGGACAAACCGTTGCAGAGGTCCCGCTTGCAGTTGAAGCCCTGCTTCAGCCATACCGAATTTACGGAGTGTAGGAGGGGTTATGCATGCCGGAAGACTGAGAGACAGGGTGGTAATTCAGAACATCACAACATCGCGTGATCCTTCTGGCCAGCCTGTTGAAACGTGGCATGACGGCGCAGAAACCTGGGCAGAAGTTAAGGGCATCAGTGGGCGTGAGTTAGTAGCCGCTGGTGCAGAAACGGCCGTAGCCACTATCAGGGTATGGACTCGATTTCGTAACGATATAACTGCTGCGTCCAGACTCAGGGTTATGACTGGCCCGTTCAAAGGGGCCATTTTGAATATCGTTGGTCCACCAATCCCTGATTCTCGCGGTATTCAGCTCGAAATTCTTTGTAAGCAGGGGATCGAAAAATGATTGAGACGAGCCTCGATTTTTCCGGGTTAAATGACATAGCAAAGGATCTGGAGGCGCTTAGCCGCGCTGAAAACAACAAGGTCCTGCGTGATGCCACGCGCGCTGGCGCCGAAGTGCTTAAGGAAGAGGTGATCGCCCGCGCACCGGTACGCACCGGAAAACTAAAAAAAAACGTGGTGGTGGTTACCCAAAAAAGCCGCCGCGGGGAGATTTCTTCCGGCGTCCATATTCGTGGCGTTAACCCGCGCACCGGCAACAGCGATAACACGATGAAGGCGAATAACCCGAGAAACGCCTTTTACTGGCGATTCGTCGAAATGGGTACCGTTAACATGCCGCCGCACCCTTTCATTCGTCCCGCGTTCGATGTACGCCAGGAGCAGGCGACGGAGGTCGCAATCAGGCGCATGAACCAGGCCATTGACGAGGCATTAAGCAAATGACGGAAGACGATCTCTATCCTCTACTGGCGCCGCTGGCCGGAGGGCAGGTTTATCCCTACGTTGCGCCGCTCGGCAGTGACGGAAAGCCGTCTGTCTCGCCACCCTGGATTATTTTTTCCATCGTCGATGATGTTTCCGCTGACGTGCTGTGTGGCCAGGCAGAGAGCAGGGTTTCCATTCAGGTAGATGTGTATTCCACTACGATCACTGAATCACGCTCCCTGAGAGATTTGGCGCTCGCTTCGCTTAAGCCGTTAAACCCTACAGAGGTGGTAAAAATCCCCGGGTACGAGCCAGATTATCGGCTCTACCGTGCCACCCTGGATTTTAAAGTTACCCCCTGACAATTAATTCACCCAACGAACCCGCCTGATGGCGGGTTTTCTTTTTCCAGGAGACAGCTATGTCTGCACTTTATGAAAAATCGCAGCTGACGAAGATCCTTATTTCCTCTGCGCCAGCCACCATGGAAACGATGGACTCCGCAACCTTCCTCGATCTGAGTTGCACCATTAAAGAGGTGCAGTTCACTGGCGGTCAGAAACAGGATATCGACGTCACAACCCTGTGTTCTACAGAGCAGGAGAATATCAACGGCCTGGGTGCGCAGTCAGAAATTTCACTGTCGGGGAACTTCTACTCCAACCCGGCACAGGATGCCCTGCGTGAAGCCTACGACAACGACACCACATACGGTTTCAAAATCATTTTCCCTTCCGGGATCGGCTTCCAGTTCCTGGCTGAAGTTCGCCAGCACACCTGGTCTTCCGGGACAAACAGCGTCGTGGCCGCAACTTTCTCGCTACGTCTGAAAGGTAAGCCTCAGAAAATTGATCCAGGCTCATAAGGAGTAACAGATGAAATCTATTAAGGAGCTCGCGCTATCCCGTCAGTCTGCCTTCCGTCACGTTACTGTTGAAGTGCCGGAATGGGATGGTGTAACGATTATGCTCAGGGAGCCATCAGCAGAAGCATGGTTGCACTGGCAGGACGTGATTAAGCCTGGTGAAACTGATGGTGAGTTGTCCGTGTCCGAACGTGCGCACCGAAATCTCCGCGCTGATGTCACATTGTTTATTGACGTGTTGTTTGACGAACAGGGTGAACCTGTGTTCAGCAAAGATGATTTTGCCGATGTTGAAGCGGTATATGGTCCTGTCCACGCGCGGCTGCTGCGTCAGGCGCTTAATCTGACCACTGACCCGAAGGAAGCTGAGGGAAAGTAGCACAGCCCGGCATGCGGTTTCTGATGTCGCTTGCGCTCCGTATGGGGCGCACGCTGTCAGAGCTTCGGGATACCATGTCTGCCAGTGAGCTCAGGCTTTGGGCTGAGTTTGATAAGCACAGTCCGATTGGTGACATCCGGGGAGACATTCAGGCGGCGCAGATTGCAACGGCTGTGTTCAATGCTCAAGGTGCAAAAGCCACGATGAGCGACATGCTGCTGCGCTGGCAGCGTGATCCTGATGAAGAAGTTGCAGACCCGTTTGCCGGGCTTGAGGCGGCGCTAACTGCTGCGACACAATAATTGCTTCACATGTATTCAATGTGGCGATACGCTCTTTCCTTAAGAAAAGGAGGCGTTATGGAACCACTGGTAGTAGTGTTTGGAATATTCGGCTGGCTGATAAATTTAATTGTGATTTTTTATTTATTACGGTTTAGCACAAGGGCAAATGAACAAGTTGAAGTCCTTAAAGAGATAAATAAAAAGCAAGATGCGCAAATAGATTTATTAATACAAGTCGCTCACCAAAGAAAAGACAGTTTATAACTCAAGACCCGCTATCAAGCGGGTTTTTTTATGGGTGAAAATATGGCTACGTTGCGCGAACTAATCATCAAAATATCAGCAAACTCTCAGTCATTCCAATCAGAAATTTCTCGTGCTTCAAGAATGGGTAATGACTATTACCGGGTAATGCAGACTGGAGGACGCCAAGCGGCCGCAGCTTCGCGGGAGACTCAGCGTGCCTTGGCTGAGGTAACTAGTCAAATAAACACCGCGAAGGCCTCAGCACTGGGGATGGCGGGTGCATTTGCTGGAGCATTTGCAACTGGTCATCTTATATCGTTGGCCGATGAATGGAGCTCTGTTAATGCCAGACTGAAGCAGGCTTCTCAGTCGTCTGATGATTTCAATGAGTCTCAGCGGGCACTGATGGATATTAGCCAACGAACCGGAACCGCCTTTTCTGATAATGCGAGTCTATTTGCGCGTTCCGCTGCATCAATGCGTGAATATGGATACAGTTCACAGCAAGTGCTGGACGTAACCGAGGCTATTTCCACTGGACTGAAATTATCCGGGGCCAGCACGTCAGAAGCAAGTTCAGTTATCACCCAGTTTAGTCAGGCATTAGCTCAGGGAGTGCTGCGGGGCGAGGAATTCAACTCGGTTAACGAAAACGGTGATCGAGTGATACGCGCGCTGGCCGCTGGGATGGGAGTGGCCCGTAAGGATCTGAAGGCAATGGCCGATCAGGGGCTACTAACTTCTGATAAAGTTGTTCCGGCCCTTATTAGCCAGCTTAGCACTATGCGCGGTGAATTCGAGGCAATGCCGCAGACCGTGTCTGCTGCAACGACAAAAATTGAAAACGCTTTTATGGCATGGGTTGGTGGCGCGAATGAAGCCACTGGTGCGACAAGTACTCTTGTTGCTGTATTGAATACAGTTTCTGACAATATCGACACTGTGGCTACGGCTGCCGGAGCCTTGGCTGCAATAGGTGGAGCTCGCTATATTGGAGGGATGTTTGGCGATCTTGGGAACCAGACGGCGCAATTAATAGATGCCAGAAAGAACGAAATTGCGCTCGCATCTGCAAGGGCTGAATCTGCTACCCAATCACAACGAAAGGCGGCTGCAGATGTAATTGCTGCCGAGCGTGCTTATCAGCTCTCGCTATCCGAGCTGGAACTTGCAAAAAACACAAATGCAGAAGCGACAGCTACACAAAATTCTATTGCCAAAAGGCGCGCAATGATAGCCGCCAATGCTACTCTCGTTCAGTCAAATAGAGCAGTTTCAGCGTCGCAAGAAGCACTCAACCGATCAACATCGGTAATGAATTTGTTCAAATCTGGCGCCACTGGTCTTTTGTCGTTAGTTGGTGGTTTGCCAGGAATTTTAATGTTGGGTGCTGGAGCTTGGTACACGATGTATCAACGCCAAGAACAAGCCAGGGAATCTGCAATCCAATATGCGGACACAATCGAGCAGGTACGAGATAATCTGAAATCAATGTCTCAGACGCAGATATCCGCCAACCTCGGACAGGCGAATATTTCACTGGATGCTCAGAATAGTGCGATTGAACAGCAGAAGCAGAAAGTTGCTGAATTATCCAATCAACTTTATAACGCAAAATTAGCAGCCAATTCTGCTTCAGAGGGAACGTGGCTGTATAACGATGCGGTCGAGAAAGCTGCAGACTTTGCTTCAGAACTTGCTGTTGAAGAAGGCCGACTTGAGCAAATGCTCAATAAAAGAAAGCAAACACAACAGTTAATAAACGACATAACTGATCAGGCTATAAATAAAACAGTAGAAATGGCTGGCGCCGTCAGTTCTCTTACAGAGATGTATGACCGGCTGAACAAGGTTTCCAGACAGTCTACAGCAGTGTCCCCACCAAAATATGCAGGACCTGTACTTCCTGCGCTTGATAATAAGCAGCAGCAAGCCATAGACAAGGCGCAGCGACAGCTTGAGTTGTCCGGCCTTAAGGGATTGGACAAAACCCGTAGGCAGGCGGAATTCGATGCATCTGACCTTAATCTTCCGGCTGGTTGGCGTGAAAAGTATGTCAGCATGGAAGTTGAGTCTGCCAGGCAATTGCAAGTAATCCGTGACTCCAGCCGCCATAAGGGAGGGAAATCTGAGGCTGAAAAAACAGCTGATACCTATGACAAGCTGATAAAACAGCAGAAAGAGCAGATCGCGCTGGCAGGTCAGAATACCGAACTGGCAAAACTGAAATACCAGGTGAGCCAGGGTGAACTGGCGACTCTTACAGAGGCCCAGAAACAAACTCTGCTGCAAAATGCTGCACTTATTGATCAGCGGAAAATTCGGGAACAACTGGCGGCGTATGAGGCAAACCTTGCCGATGCTAACGCCAGCGCACGCGCATCAAACCAGGCTGAACTCACTGGGTACGGGCAGGGTAGTCGTATGCGTGAACGTATGCAGGAAATGCTGCGTATCAGGGAGGAATTTCAGCAGAAAAACGTTGATCTCCAGCGTCAATATCAGTCTGGCGATATCACGGAAGATCTGTATCGACAGGAATTGGACCTGAATAAACGCTATCTCGATGAGCGCCTGCGTGATCAACAGGGATTCTATACTGCATCAGATGCCCAGAGGAGCAACTGGTCCGCCGGCATGAAAGAGGGCTTTGCTAACTGGGCAGATACTGCGTCGGATTATGCCTCACAATCTGCTGATCTGGTTAACAACAGCATGTCTGGTCTTGTGGGGAATATTTCTGAAGCTCTTGCTGGTAACAAGGTTGACTGGGAGGACTGGTCGAAATCAGTGCTTGCTTCAATGCAGAAAATTATCCTCAACGCGATGATCGTCAACTCTCTGCAGTCTTCTATAGGGGGTGGTGGTTTCCTTGGCGGATTGTTTGGCGGCTCTGCTGGTGGCTCAACACCGTCTGGTTCTTACAACTCGGCGGCATCCGGTCTTCAACTCAACGCTAAGGGGGGCGCTTATGCGTCTGCCAGCCTCAGTGCTTACAGTAACAGCATAGTCAGATCACCGACATACTTTGCTTTTGCAAAAGGTGCTGGGCTTATGGGGGAGGCGGGCCCGGAAGCCATTATGCCGCTCACGCGATCTGCAGATGGTTCACTCGGCGTTCGGGTAACAGGAGCTCAAACGGCCCCGGGAGGCGGCGGAGAAATCCATATCACCCAGCACATCAATGTTTCTGGTAACGGTGACGCCGCGCTTAATCGTGCCATGCAGGAGGCTGCTGCAAAAGGGGCCGCGGATGGTGCGAAAAAGGCGCGCCAGGACATGCTGAGTGATTTTCAGACCAACGGACAGGCCAGGAGGATGCTTGGCGTTTAACTAAGGAGTGACTATGGCTGTGCTTGAATGGCCTGCAGATGTATGTCCGGCGTCGCTGACGTGGCGGCCGGAAAGTAATACCAAAACCTTTCGCTCCCCGTTTAATGGTGCATCACAGACAGTTCGTTTCCCCGGCACCCGCTGGATCTGTTCCCTGACATTTAGCAACCTCACAGACGATAAATCCAGACGCATCGATGCGCTGGTGGCCTCGCTCGATGGTGAGTATGGCAGGGTGAAAATTCACGACTGGGGCCGGGTGGGTAGAGCGCCTGCCGGAAATCCGGTGGTGCAGGACGCAAACCAGACTGGAACACAGCTCAGCAGTAAAGGCTGGACACCAGGCAAGCTCGTGCTGCGCACCGGGGATTACCTTACTGTGAACGACGAGCTGAAGATGGTAACAGCTGACGTGACCAGTACATCAACCGGTACTGCAATCATCCCTATTGCGCCAATGCTACGTACCTCGCCGCCGGTTAACGGAAAAATTGAGGTAGGGAACCCCTACGGCATTTTTAAGCTGAAGGATAACCAGCAGGGCGCGGGTAATCGCGTCCCGGGTATCTTTACCAGCTACACACTGGAGTTTGAGGAGGCTTTTTAATGCTGTATTCCCCTTTTTCAGATTCGATGATCACCTGGCTCTCGCGCGACAGGGTTACTGCAGTGCTGGCGGCAAATGTCCAGTTTGAGTCCGGGACCGCTTACGTCCATTCCGGCACCGGCACGCTGGTGCTCGGTGGATATGTCTATTACGGCATGGGAACGCTGGGGGCCATCGATGATGTGAGTGAAACTAACACGACCAGCCCGACACAGCTCAGGATGACACTTTCCGGGCTGGATATGTCCCTTTTCGCTAAAACGCTCAACGAACGCTGTGTGGGCAAACCTGCAGAACTCTATCTGGTGGCCATGGATGATAACGGGGTTGTGCAGGTTGCAGACCTGATTTTTAAGGGGCGGATTTCCGGTACCGGAGCGACATCGGGCGAAACCAACGCCCTGCAGTACACCGTCAGTAATATTTTTGAAGACTGGCAGCGACCGTTCCCGGACCGCTATACCGATGAATCCCACCAGGCAGCCCAGCCGGGTGACCGAATATTTCGCTACGTCGCTCAAATGGCAGAGCGTTCAATTTACTGGGGCAGCAAAAAAGATGCGCCAGGGTTTACCTATTCGTGAGGAAGCATGAAGCATCCAGACTGGCATAACAGATTAATCGCCGTAATAAGGGCCGCTGAAAAGCGGCCTTTTTTATGGGGCGAACATGACTGCTGCCTGTTTGCAGCTGACTGTGCCGAAGCGATGACCGGCGATAATTTTGCCAACGGCTGGCGCGGTACGTATGACAGCGAAACGGGCGCGAAAAAGGCGCTGCTGCGTGGTGGCGGCTCTCTTGAGAACGTGCTGGCGAAGTACCTCGACGAGGTGCCTGTGAAGATGGCCCAGCGCGGGGATATTGCTGTTGTTGAAAACAGCGGTACCCGCTGCGCCGGGGTGATTTATGGCGGCGCTGTGTGGGTGCCGGGAGAAGCAGGCCTGGTCTGCCTCAGGATTAAACCACTGAGTACATGGAGGATTCGCTGATGCCTGCTGCAATTCCGATTATCGCTACCGTTGCCGCTGGCGCAGCTGCAGCTAATGGTGCTTATGCCATCGCAATGGCTATCACCATAGCAGCGCAGGTTGCAACACAAATGCTGACGAAAAAGCCTTCACTCGGTGCCTATCGTGATACATCAGAGAGGAAGCAGGTTCTGCGCGCCGCTGCCAGCCCAAAAACGGTGATTTACGGAAGAACGGTATCAGCCGGTACGCTGTTTTTTTCGGAAGAACAGCCGGGTAACCAGACCGATGGGGAATGGCTTCACCTTGCCATCACCCTGGCTGGACATCCGCTTTCCGGCGTAGGGACCATTTATCTCGGTGATGATGATATTGGCTCGTATCCTGATAACGCGACCTGGGAAGTGCATAACGACCGTCAGACTGCAGATCCCTTTATGCTGAAAAATTGCCCGTCGTGGAAATCGGACATGATCGGCAAGGGCATTTCGTGGCTTCGTGTGTCCCTGAAGTTTAACGCTGAGAAATTTCCTTCCGGCATCCCAAACATCAAAGTGGAGAAGACGGGGCGCAAAGTCTATGACCCGCGCACCGGCCGCACGGAATACAGCAACAACCTCGCGCTTTGCGTGCTGGATTACTACCGTAATTACCTCAAGGTTCCTGATGCGGATATCAACTGGGATCAGTTTCAGGAAGCCGCCAACATTTGTGACGAAACGGTAACGAATGGCGACGGTACCACGGAAAAACGTTACACCCTCAACGGTGAATTCGATCTCAGTGAAAACAAGGCCAGCATTCTTGAAGCGATGCTGGCTGCGGGTGCAGCTGAACCAACATACATCGCCGGTAAGCACGGTATTCTGGTTGGCGCGTATTACGGCCCGGCGACGGAAGTGATCACTGAAAGCCAGCTGGCCGGCAATATCGAAATGATGCCGGAAGTGTCTCAGTCTGAACGCGTTAACACCATTAACGGCACGTTTATCGATCCAAAACAGACGTATGCTGAAGCTGATTTCCCGGCGGTATCCGTCAGTGAATGGGTTACAGAAGATGGCGTGGAGATTTCACAGGACCTGAAGCTTCGTTTTGTGACCAGTGAGTTTCAGGCACAGCGACTGGCAGACATCAAGCTGAAACGCACCCGAATTTCCCGGACGATGAATCTCACGCTGAACCTGAGTGGCTACCGCTACCGTCCAGGTATGTACGTGAAGGTAAACTTTCCGTCGCTCGGTATCGTTAATGTTGAAATGCGCGTTACTGACTGGAAATTCGGTGTACAGAACGGCGTGCAGATCACTCTGAAGCAGGAGACTGCTGATGTCTGGGGGGATGCGATTGGAAAACCGATTGAGCGCCCACCGTTTACGCAGCTGCCCCCGGGAGGCGTGGCGCAGCCGCAGAACCTGAAGTACACCGTCGAGGAAATTGGGCAGGTGGTGCAGGGCGTGCTGTCGTGGCAGAACATTGGTCAGTTTGTTTATAACAAGGTGGTGATCCGCAAGGCTGGCCAGATGGTGTTATCTGCTCAGGTACCGGGTTCATTCACCCGCCTGACAGGACTTGTCCAGGCTACCTACACGGCTCATGTCACCGCGGTAAATCAGATGGGCGCGGAGTCGCCGGAGGCATATCTTGAATTCAGCATTCAGGCGCCGCCTCCGCCGTCCAGAGTTGATATTGAACAGAGCTATTTTGCCATTACGCTCTACCCGCGCCTCGCTGCAGTGACGAACGTATCAACCCAGTTTGACTTCTGGACGTCAGGAGAGACCAGGTTGCCGAATACCAGTACGCCAACGGTTGAAGGTGGGGCCACGCGCGCCGGTGTCGGTACCACCTGGAGCAGCCACGGTCTGAAGAACGGTCACACCTATTACTGGTATATTCGCACAATAAACGCCTTCGGTACGTCTGCGTTTGTCGAAGTGGCCGCGCTGTGCCAGACAGATACATCGGATCTGATAGATGTCATTGACGAAGCTGTCAGAAATTCCGATGCCATGAAAAACGTCGAGAAGGGCGTTGATACCAACCTTGAAGGCATTCTGCAGAACGCGCTGGCAAACAAAGGCACTGTGGATCGCCAGTTCCAGCAACTGGGTGAAGTTAACGCTGAAATCCTGACAGTCAGAACAACAATCGCCACAGTAGACCAGGCGCTTGCGCAGCTGACGACCAGCGTTAAGTCTCAGTTTGATGGTGTTAATTCTCAAATACTTCAGCAGCAGACGGCCATCAGCAATAACACGCAGGCAATCGCATCACTTGATACGTATGTGCAGTCGCAAGTTGGCGATCTGACAGCAGCGGTAAATCAGAAGATGAACGCGGAGGTGACAAGCAACGGTTCTGCGAAGGCGTCCTATACGCTCAACCTAGGTATTATCCGTAACGGCGTTAAGTACAACACTGGACTCGGTATGTCCATTGAACCATCAGGCAGCAGCTATAAATCGACGATGGTTGTCGCCGCCGATCAGTTCGGCATCTATTCGGGAAGCGATCCCGGTAACTATCAGGCCGCCTTCTTTGTTTATAACGGTCAGGTCTTTATCCGTGACGCGATGATCCAGGATGGCAGTATCACGAACGCGAAGATCGGCAGTTACATCCGATCGACAAATTTTGCCGCCGGTGTGCGTGGCTGGAACATCGACAAAAACGGCGATTGTGAATTCCACGGAAAGCTTTATGCCGACAGCGGTAACTTTGCCTTCAACGGGACCAATAACACGGTCGTTATTAATGACAACGGTATTACCGTCAATATTCCTGGCGGTGGTCGCATCGTCCTTGGTTCATGGTGATTTATGCCCTCAGGACTTTTAATCGATCTCAACGATGGCGGTAAAAGAATGGAGATTACCGCCGGATTGCGCTGCCCCTCTTATGGCGGTGCGATTTCAGGAGGAATCGGGAAAGTAAATACCGCGACGGTCGAAGGTTACGTTTCTGGTTCGAATGTCATTTTCATTCCAACCCAGACGGTAATCAGCGATGAGGGGATATTCAAACTGGACAGCGTGAGCATATCCGGTGCGAACGTCACGCAAAACTGGAGCGGGAACTCTAACCCCGGCTTTCCCAATCCGCAACGCGTAGCGTTTTCCGGCACACTATGGCAGATACTGCCGGTCAGCCAGAATTCGAACGTTGGCCTACTTGTCCAGAACAGCACTGACTTTACAGCGATTACAACAGCGTCAAGGGTCGGGTACTGCATTTATAAAGCCAGGGTGACCGTCGGTACGTCAGGCTGGGTGACTCCCACTATAGCCGGGTTTGATCGCAGCAAATACCTGGTCTGCTGTAAGTGGGACAGTCCTTACACACTCGACTATGACGGCAACCGACTTCTGTTTCTGAATGATGGCTCAAACACTGAAGATCAACCAATGACCGGTACCGTGGATGTCGTCATTTTCGCAGGGGGAGTTACGCCCGTGCCTGCGAACCCGGGACATAATATCTTTAACGCGGCAGGCCAGTGCACGTTCTCAACGGCGAGAAGGCCTTTCGTTTATCTCGGCATTAATTTTGTACCTTCAACCACAGCGCAGACTGTTCCCGGAGGCGGCTACGTTCCGGTTGGCCGTTTTGGTCTGAGGGTGCCAAGTTTCGGCGGCGGCCGCATTTACCACTATCACTATGGGCTGGTCATGCAGAACGGCACTCTCCGTGCCGGAAGGGGAGTATATGTCGGCTGGGCAGACAGACAGCTGGCAAATGCCGGGGTAACCCCTATCTCTCTCCCCGTAATCCCCGACATGTACGTTTGACCCCCTTTCAATCTTAAAACCAACCTCGCTACGGCGGGGTTTTTTATTGCCTCAAGGAGCATCTATGTCCGCAGGTACTTTGTCTCTGACAAATAACTCAGCAGCAGTCACCGGCAGTGGCACCACCTTTACCACAGAACTGGGCGCCGGTGATTTTATTGTTGTGACCGTCGGCGGTATTCCCTACACGCTCGCCATCAAAACCCTGAACAGTAATACCTCTCTGACGCTGGTCAGCAACTATACCGGACCCACTCAGGCAGGAGCAGCATGGTATGCCGTACCACGCGTGGCAATGAACCTGGTCACTGCGGCGCTGGTGGCTCAGAGCGCAGAAGCCCTGCGCGGTCTGAACTATGACAAACAGAACTGGCAGCGCATTTTCAGCGGAACGGGTAATGTTACGGTGACGCTACCTGACGGCAACAGCTTCACTGGTCCCGCCTGGAGTGGAATCACCAGTTCGCTCGCTGGAAAGCTGGATAAATCACAGAATCTGAATGATGTTGCAGACAAAGCAGCCTCTCGCACAAACCTCGGTTTGGGAGACAGCGCTACACACAATGTTATTGACTCCCCTTCATCCATAGCCACTGACAAAGTTTTAATACCGGGTTACAGGGGGATTGGCTTGCCTACTTTGGGTGGGGGCGGGGGTGACACCGTAGCTATTTACCAGAATTTCAATGGTTCAGGGTTCTATACGATCGATGGAACCAGGGTGACTACACAAAATATCCCAAGCTGGTGGCATCCAACAGCATCGGGCAATGTGTGGGGGGGCGGTGTCTATATATCCCGAAACTCTGTTCAGATTATCGAATTTCTTGCCAGCCGAGATGGTAAGGCAGGGATAAGGGTTCGCAGGGATTCAACAATCGATCCGGTACAGGCGGAGTTTTACACCACTCTCAATGCAACAAAGGCCAGCGATGGCACCCTGAAAGCTGCATCGCCTGTAGTGAAAGTTTTTTCGGATGGCACATACCAGACCAACGATGAATCAGAGGGCTGTACAGTAACGCGTCTGGCCATAGGTGAATATCTGGTTGAAGGGTGTGAGGGGCTAAACTCGGACGCTGCCTGGGGCGGCATCGATGGTGGTTTTGACATCCCCACCGACCGCAACAAGCAGCCGCTCATCTGGCTGGATTATGAGGTTAACGCCGATGGCTCTGTGCTGGTTAGGACTTATCACCGCACACATCCTGACGCGCCGGCGTTCGCCAGGAACGAACTGGAAGGAGTGAGCGACGGCGATCCGGTTGATATCCCGGCTGATCAGTTTGTCAGCGTCCGTGTCGAGATGCCGCAAAACAGCATCTGGAATCAACGCGAAGCTACGACTGAAATACCTGCCTCATCTGCTGGTTAAACAGGGAATCTTCAGGCATATCCAGGCGAACATCGATCCAGCTGTTCGCCGGTATGTCCATCGGTTCCCCTTTTGTTTTGATGATCTCACCTTCATCGCTCAACACGTATTTGCGCTTAAACAGGCGGATTACCAGTTCGCCATCGTCGGTTTGCTCTGCCTCAACCACACCCAGCTCCCCCATGCCGCCTGGGTCCATTGGCGGCAGTAGCTGCCATCCCTCTGAGGCCAGGCCTGCCGAACCGGAGAGCATATAAACACCCACATCGAGGCGAGAAAGGTTTATCCCATCCGCCTCATCGTTCGCAGTGCCACAACCGCACCAAGTGAAACCATCCTCCGCTATATCGGCGCGCTGGCACGCTTCTTGGCTCGCTACGATACGGGCAACCGGAGACGCGGCCTTCAGGGTTCCATCGCTGGCTTTAGTGGTATTTGCTGTGTGATAGAGTTCCCTCCAGGCGTTATACCCACCGTTGTTCATAGAGCGAAAAAACATCCTCCCAGAAGCAGAATAGGACCCGGCAATCTGAAACTTATATAGGTTATTGTTGGTGCAGTTATACGCAATGACTCCAACGTACTGGCCGCTACCGATACCCCCCGGGGTGCCAACAAAATCACCATTCGATGCGTAAAAACCAGTTTTTAAATCAGTACTATTTCCATTTGTCGAATCAGGGATAGAAGCTGTATCACCTCGAGCTGAACCAAGGCCAAAATCACCCACAGAAAGAATGTCTCCAGAACTGCTATAAGCGTTCCTAGTCGCACTACTTCCCAAACCGACGTTTTATAGATTGCCCTTTGGTGGCCTGGCCGATAACGTCACCTGATTTTTTTGTACAAAAAGGCGACTAAAAAACATGCAATATGGGTATGCAAGGGTATCAACTTTTGACCAAAATCTTGAATTACAGTTAGAGGCGCTAAATCGGTCAGAATGCGACCAAATATTGAGGATAAAATATCCGGCGCGAAGTCAAAACGCCTTGGGTTGGATAAGATGATGAAGCTGCTACGACCCGGCGATACCGTTATCGTCTGGAAGCTTGATCGGCTTGGGCGGTCCCTGATTCACCTTGTAGATTTATTGTGCTATTTCCGTGCGAACAATATTGAATTCGTATCCATCACCGAGGGGATAAGAATCAGTACCTCAATAGGCCGTTTCGCATACACAATGCTGAGTGCAGCAGCCGAAATGGAAAGGGAGAATATTATTGAAAGAACGCGAGTGGGTTTAGCCGTGGCAATGGCAAAGGGGAGAATCGGCGGCAGGAGACCGAAGCTAACACCAGAGCAATGGGCTCAGGCTGGCCGGCTGATTGCAAACGGAGTAGACAGAAAACAGGTGGCGATCATCTATGATGTGGCCGTATGTACTTTGTATAAAAAATTCCCGGTAAATAAAGACGTTACACGAACTTCAACACCTTAAAATTCATCCGGGTTATTCGATGTGCTTATGCCAATTTTGATCAGGCTCAATACTATCAAGCCAAGAGCCACAACTACGGTAGTTGCGATTATAAACGTTGCCATGTTGAACCTTTTTTATGAGCTTTTTATTTAGACAATACGGGACTGCAAACGTTCAGAACAAAAAATTCTTAGTATGAGAGCAGGATGTTTGATGTTTCGGACAGCCATATGCAAAAATAAACTACGATTGCTGGGCACTGTACGGTAATTCGAATATTGAATATTTACTACCATGAAGATTCTGTTTGTACATAAGATTCATGTAACAAGAGGGTCTACTGAAAGGAATGATGAGAGATGTGTGGGGGCTTACAGTAGTTGAATTTATTGCTATCAAGCGGAATCTTGAGAATATTTCTGATACATGGTCAGATCTCTGGGCAATGTTGTATCTGAGTCAGGCTAAGCCCGGACAGCTTCTTGGGGCAAAGTTCGATGATGTGAGCCATGATATTCTTGTTCTTTCAGCCACAAAAGGACTGAGAGAAAGATGCATTGCTCTTAAGCCAGGAGTTAAAAAAATTTTCCACTCCCGCAGGGAGAAGTATCCTGAAGATGTATTTTTGTTTCAGAGCCATTCACATCGAACCAAGACAACTCCAAGCCCGGTAACGTTAGTTGCATTCAATGCGGCACTGAAAAGGGCATCTATTGGTGTGACTGCAAAAACAGTGAGTAGTAAGAGTGCTTATTATTTAACTCCACTAAGATGATGTGCCATCCCATATCGGAAAAGTACGACGGGTAGTGGTGCATGTCTGTGTAGTTGAAGGTATGCACGTAGCGAACACGGGTTTTGCTAATCATTCACCAGCCACATGTCGGATTCATCAAACATTTCCTCCAGCATGCGGTTCAGCTTTTCCCGATCACCTTTGCTGGCGTCGCTATTTAAAGCGTTCGCCTGCATCGGCTTCACCTTCACTTCGGCATCAGGGAAAATCTGGTGTACCCGTTTCGTCAACTCGGTCAGGATAATCTCTCTGGCACCAGCCAAACCTTCAACATTACGCTTGTCATAAACCAGTTCAACGAACATAAAAGCCTCCGGAAACCACTGTGATTGTATACAGTATTTTTACTGTAAACATAGACAGTGTCAAGGCGAGTGGAGCGCGAAAGGTGGATGTGTTTTTGTTACCCTTAGTTACAAATAGAAAAACCCCAGACCACGAGATCTGGGGTTCTTTTAAAGTGCACGTGCATTTCACGTGCATTTTTTTGTCTTTTCTCGGTCTGCGCTCTGTCTGGTCAGAGTCCGTAAGTGGCTGTTTTTATTGCCGCTGTCCGGTTGCAGTTCTATCAAAAGTGGTGGAGCTGGCGGGAGTTGAACCCGCGTCCGAAATTTCTACATCCTCGGTACTACATGCTTAGTTTGTCTTTACATTCGCACGCCAGCTGCGAACAAACACGCCACTAACGTACTAGCCTGATTAGTTTTAACGCTTCAACCCCAGGCAGGGCCTCCACGCGATCTCTTTTGGGTTTGACCTCTCTTTGATCCCCGTCTTAAGAGCGGAAGCTAGGGAGAGAGGGCTCAGAGCAGGTTATTAAGCTGCTAAAGCGTAGTTTTCGTCGTTTGCGACTATTTTTTTGCGGCTTTTTACGAGGCCAACCGCCCCTCGGCATGCACCTTGGGTTTCGCAAATCCCGTCGAATCCAGAATCAGCCCCAATAGTGTTGAACTGAGTATACCAGATTTTAGATCCTGGATACCAGCCCGGAACGCTAACTTATTGAATAGTACAATAAGTGCGCAGAATCAACGTCCTGCGTTTTTCATAATACGTGCTTTGTCGAGCTGCCATTCGCGCTCTTTCAGATCGGTACGTTTGTCGTGCTGTTTTTTACCCTTCGCGACGCCAACTTTCACTTTGCACCAGGCATTTTTCCAGTACAGCGACAGGGCAACCACGGTGAAGCCTTCACGGTTAATGCGCCCATAAAGGGACTCCAGTTCGCGCTTGTTCAACAGCAGCTTACGGGTACGCGTTGGGTCACACACGTAGTGTGACGAGGCGACGGTCAGCGGCGTGAAGTTGGCACCGAACAGGAAGGCTTCGCCATCTTTCAGGATCACATAGCTATCACCGATGTTGGCTTTCCCGGCGCGCAGCGATTTTACTTCCCAGCCCTGCAATGCAAGGCCAGCTTCGAATTCTTCTTCAATAAAATACTCGTGGCGAGCACGCTTGTTGAGCGCAATGGTCGCCGAGCCTGGTTTATGTGCTTTTTTCTTCGTCATAAGTATCGTAAAGCCATCGGTAATCTGATTTCAAAAAGTCACCTCATTGCGTCCTGTGAGGTCTAACGCGCTATATTAGCACGAGATGAGGCTTAGCGTTTTTTTAACAGGTGATAAATGTTATTATTTGTCGGTTGTGTGACCATGGGAAATGCTATGCCTCAGATTAGCCGTACTGCGCTTGTTCCATACAGCGCGGAACAAATGTATCAGTTAGTGAACGACGTTCAGTCTTATCCAGAGTTTATTCCGGGATGTACCGGGAGCCGAGTGCTGGAGTCTGGCCCGACGCAGATGACGGCGGCGGTCGATGTCTCCAAAGCGGGGATCAGCAAGACGTTCACCACCCGCAATACGCTGACGAGCAATCAGAGTATTTTGATGCATCTGGTAGATGGTCCGTTTAAAACCCTGATGGGTGGCTGGAAGTTTACCCCCCTCAGCGCTGATGCCTGTCGCATCGAGTTCCAGCTGGACTTTGAGTTTACCAATAAACTGATTGAGCTGGCGTTTGGCCGCATCTTTAAAGAGCTGGCCTCGAATATGGTTCAGGCGTTCACGACCCGCGCCAAAGAGGTTTACAGTGTCGCATAAGATAGCTGTCGAGGTGGTGTATGCGCTGCCGGAGAAGCAATATCTGCAGCGTGTGATGCTGGAAGAAGGTGCGACCGTTGAGGCGGCTATTCGCGCTTCTGGCATCCTTGAGCTTCGTCGTGACATCGACCTGGCGAAAAATAAAGTCGGCATTTACAGCCGTCCGGTCAAACTGGCTGATGTGGTGAATGAGGGTGACAGGGTCGAAATTTATCGCCCGCTGATTGCCGACCCGAAAGAGCTGCGTCGCCAGCGTGCGGAGAAATCGGGTAAATAGTTCGCTCCTCACCTTAAGCCTGTTCTCAAAGGGGCGAGGGGGATCAAGGAAGACAAAAAAGGTGCTCATTGAGCACCTTTTTGCATTTCTGACACCTGATTATTTGGTCAGGGCAGGCTTGTTGTCGATGTTGGTCAACACACCGGCGCTGCTGAAGGTCAGCGTCAGGGTCTGCTGGGACGCGTCTTCATGGCCCGGCTGCTGACGGAATACATAGAACCAGGTGTTTGTGCCGAACGGATCGGACATCATTGGGGTTCCAAGTGCATAAGCGACCTGCTGTTGTGTCATCCCCACACGGATTTTGGACACATCGTTAGGGGTAAGGTAGTTCCCCTGGTTGATATCAGGACGGTAAACCACTTTCTCCAGAGTGGAACAGCCTGCGGTCAACATCAGAAGAACCGCTGCGGCAGCGGTCAGCATTTTACAACGCATAGTGATTTGATTCCTTTTCGGGCCCGAGCAGAACGCGGCTCATATGTTATATGCCGATGATAATAGACCTTGCCCCACTTTGAAACCGGTCTGGCGGCGTTTTTGTTGTTCTCTATGACCCTGAGATCCCGAAAAAGTTTATGCCGCCAGCAGTTCTTTCGCGTTCGCGAGCGTATTTCGCGTGACTTCACTGCCGCCCAGCAGGCGTGCCAGCTCCTGCAGACGTGCGCGTTTATCCAGTGGCTTCATGTGCGTTTCCGTCATTTCACCGTCAGTTTCTTTGCTGACAATAAAGTGATGATGACCACACCCGGCCACCTGCGGCAGGTGGGTAACACACATGACCTGCGTTGATTCACCCAACTGGCGCAACAGTTTGCCGACGACTGCCGCTGTTGGGCCGCTGATCCCCACATCCACTTCATCGAAAATCAGCGCCGGGGTTTCCATTTTACGTGCGGTAATCACCTGAATCGCCAGCGCGATACGCGACAGTTCACCGCCGGAAGCCACTTTAGAGATGGGCTGCAACGGCTGCCCCGGGTTGGTGGTGACGCGGAATTCGATACGGTCCGCACCTTCCGCCGTCAGATGGTTCTCTTCGAAACGGACATCGATGGTGAATACGCCGTGCGGCATCGCCAGCGTGTGCATGCTGTCGGTGATGTGCTGGCTCAGTTCCTGAGCGTAATGTTGACGGATCTCATGCAGCTGTTTCGCCGTCGTCAGCGCCTGTTCATGGTGCAGGTTCACCGCCAGTGACAGGGTTTCCAGCGAGTCAGCCTGATCGTCAAGCTGCTGTTGTTCATCAAGCAGGGACTGATAATAGCAAGGCAGCTCTTCTGGCATAACGTGGTGCTTGCGCGCCAGCGAGATCTGACGGGAGATGCGTTGCTCCAGTTCAAACAGACGGTTCGGGTCGAGATCCAGACGTTCATAGTAGTGGCGCAGTTCGTCACTGGCTTCTGAAATCTGAATCGCGGCCTCTTCCAGCATATCCAGTACGCCAGAGAGTTTGCTGTCCATGCCGGCCAGCTCGGTGATGAGCTGACGAACATTATACAGCTGGCTCTGCAGGTTCACGTCTTCACCGTCAGCCAGCATGTTAAGGGCATTCTGGCTGGTTGAGAGCAGGTGACCGCTGTTAGCCAGGCGCTTGTACTCTTCGTCGATAAGCTCAAATTCACCCGCCTGCGGGCTAAATTCATTGAGTTCTTTAAGCTGGTATTCCAGAAGCTCAGCACGGGCGGCACGCTCCTGGCTTTGCTGCTGGTGCTGGGCAAGCTCACGGCAGCTTTGATGCCACTGGCGATAGTGCTCCGCCATGCGCTGAGTAAGTGCGTACTCACCTGCATAGCCATCAAGCAGCGCTTTCTGCTGCTCCGGTTTAATGAGTTGCTGGTGCGCGTGCTGGCCGTGGATCTGAATGAGTAACTGGCCGAGCTCGCGAAGCTGGGAAAGCGGGACTGCAGTGCCGTTGATAAAGCCGCGGGAACGACCATCGCTGCTGATAACGCGACGAAGTAAACACTCACGTCCGTCTTCCAGCTGGTTCTCTTCCAGCCAGCGCAGGGCGGCAGGGGTATCTTTCAGGGAGAAGCGAGCGCAGAGATCGGCACGGTTTGCGCCCCTGCGCACCATGTCACCTTCTGCACGGCCGCCGAGACACAAGCCGAGGGCATCTATGGCAATGGATTTACCCGCACCGGTTTCCCCGGTGATCGCCGTCATGCCGCTGTGGAAATCGATCTCAAGCTCACGAACTATGGCAAAGTTGCTGATGGTCAGTTGTGCCAGCATAATTGTTTTCCTGTATGAAAAACCATAACTGTGTTTTCATACAGTATAAACTGGTTTTATATACAGTAAAGTACTGGATGCAAAATCAGAACAATTTTTTTGACCAGCCAAGCTTCGAGCTTAATGTATTGAAATAGCTGTAATCTTTCGGGTGAATAAGATTCAGGTGGTAATCACACCGACGAATGAGAACATCTTCACCTTCCTGAATAGGCAGCGCAATCTGGCTGTCGCAGCTGATCTCCAGATCGTTACGGCGGTGCGAGAAACGCAGACGAATGGTGCTGCTGCTGTTGATCACCAGCGGACGCGCCGAGAGCGTGTGCGGGAACATCGGTACCAGAGTGATGGCATCCAGTGAAGGGGTGAGGATCGGACCACCCGCAGAGAGCGAGTAGGCAGTCGACCCTGTCGGCGTGGAGATAATCAACCCGTCAGAACGCTGCGAGAAGGCGAAGATTTCGTCGATATAGACTTCGAACTCAATCATGTGCGCCACTTTGCCGGGGTGGAGCACCACTTCGTTAATCGCGGTGCTGATGCGCTTCTGGCAGTCCTGCTGACACACCTGCGCTTCCAGCAAAAAGCGTTTTTCGCTGATATAATGACCTTCCAGCACGTCGGCCAGCTGCTGCTGGGCGTTGTCCGGATCGAGGTCGGTCAGAAAGCCGAGATTGCCGCGGTTGATACCAATGACCTTGATGTCATAACGCGCGAGCGTTCGGGCCGCGCCGAGCATATTGCCGTCGCCACCGACCACCACGGCGAGATCCGCCTGCTGGCCAATTTCCGCCAGCGTGCCGGTTTTGACGCTCTTCAGCTGCAGCTCCTGAGCAATCTGCTGCTCGACCATCACTTCATAGCCTTTGCTACACAGCCAGCGATACAACATTTCATGTGTCGTCAATGCGGTAGGGTGACGCGGATGCCCGACGATCCCAATACACCTGAAATGATTATTCATTTTCTGGAGGTCCTTGTGCCTGATGAATGATGACAATCTGTCTTGTTCCCTTGAATCCCGGAAACTGATCCCCATAATAAGCGAAGTTAGCGATATGAATGCAGAAAAACGCGGAGAAATTCATGAGTAGTAAAGAACAGAAAACGCCTGAGGGGCAAGCCCCTGAAGAAATTATCACGGAACAGCACGATGATGTTGAGGCTGTAGAGCCGGACGCATCTGCTGAGCAGGTGGACCCGCGCGATGAAAAAATTGCGAATCTGGAAGCTCAGCTGGTAGAAGCACAGAATCGCGAACGCGACAGTGTTCTGCGCATCAAGGCGGAAATGGAAAACCTGCGCCGTCGTACCGAGCAGGACGTTGAGAAGGCGCATAAATTTGCGCTGGAGAAATTCATCAACGAACTGCTGCCGGTGATTGATAGCCTGGATCGCGCCCTGGAAGTGGCTGATAAAGCTAACCCGGACAACACCGCGATGATCGAAGGTATCGAACTGACGCTGAAATCCATGCTGGATGTGGTACGTAAGTTTGGCGTGGAAGTGGTTGGCGATACCAACGTTCCGCTGGATCCAAACGTGCACCAGGCGATTGCGATGGTGGAATCAGAAGACGTTGAAGCCGGTAAAGTGCTTGGCGTGATGCAGAAAGGTTATACCCTGAACGGTCGTACCATTCGTGCTGCAATGGTTACCGTGGCGAAAGCGAAAGCGTAATTTGCCATCTGTAGTGCCGGGTGGCGGCTTGCGCCGTACCCGGCCTACTCTCTACTCAGCAACACTTTCCCGAATCGGTTTTACCGGCAGGACTTTCACCTGCTTAATCATATTGTCCTGCACGTCCAGGATATCAATATCGTATTGCTCAATGCGCACCCGCGTGCCCGCCGCCGGGATCTCTTCCAGTGCTTCCAGAATCATCCCGTTTATGGTGCGTGCTTCATCTTCCGGTAAATGCCAGTTAAAGGCTTTATTGAGCTCGCGAATGTTCGCGCTACCGTCGATCAGCACCGAGCCGTCGTTTTGCGGGGTGACTTCTTCCGCAAGGGAAGGGGACATTGAGGTGGTAAAGTCCCCGACAATCTCTTCCAGAATATCTTCAACCGTCACCAGCCCCTGAATATCCCCGTACTCATTGACCACCAGGCCGACCTTCTTCTTATTACGCTGGAACTTCACCAGCTGGGTGCTGAGCGGCGTTCCTTCCGGCACGTAATAAATTTCGTCAGCGGCGCGGAGCATCACCTCTTTGGTGAACTCTTTTTTCTCGGTCATCAGACGATAAGCTTCGCGCACGCGCAGCATGCTGATGGCATCGTCCAGAGAGTCGCGGTACAGCACGATACGCCCGTGCGGGGAGTGGGTCAGCTGGCGGACGATGGCTTTCCAGTCGTCATTGATATCAATGCCGACGATCTCATTACGCGGCACCATGATGTCGTTAACGCTGACTTTTTCCAGATCCAGTACCGACAGCAGCATGTCCTGATTACGCCGGGAGATCTGCGAGCGCGATTCATGCACGATGGTGCGCAGCTCCTCTTTGCTGAGCGCGCTGCTGATGGTGACGTCTGCTTTGATACCGATCATCCGCATCAGAACACGCGTCACCATGTTCAGTAACCAGACCAGCGGCATCATCAGGATCAGCAGCGGTGCCAGCAGGAAGCTGCTGGGGTAGGCCACTTTTTCGGGGTAGAGCGCGGCGATGGTTTTAGGCAACACTTCTGCAAACACCAGCACCACAAAGGTCAGCACACCGGTGGCAATGGCGACGCCGGCGTTGCCGTACAGGCGCATCCCAACGATAGTACCGAGCGCAGAGGCAAGAATGTTGACGAGGTTGTTACCGATAAGCACCAGACTGATCAGACGATCCGGTTGACGCAGCAGTTTTTCGACGCGACGGGCGGCACGGTTACCCTGTTTAGCACGATGACGTAACCGGTAGCGGTTTAAGGTCATCATGCCGGTTTCCGAGCCGGAGAAATAGGCGGAGATGACCACCATGACGATCAGCGTAATGATCAGCGTGGTGGTAGAGATGTGTTCCAGGGGGAACTCCTTTGTTACTTAGCCAGCAAATTGCTGTATGAAGCGGCTGCCAAAATAGGCAAGGGTGAGAATGCCCGCGCCCGCGACGTTGAACCAGACCACGCGACGACCGCGCCAGCCTTCATGATAATGGCCCCATAACAGGACAATATAGACAAACCACGCGATGATGGAGAGGACCGCTTTATCGATATTCTCCACGCTGAACAGGTTCTTCATATAAAACAGGCCCGTGCACAGCGTTAACGTCAGCAGCACGACACCGACCTGCGTGATGTGGAACATCTTACGCTCAATCACCATCAGTGGCGGCATCTCATGGTTAAAGGCCAGCTTTTTGTTTTTCAGCTGGTAGTCAATCCAGGCGAGCTGCATGGCATAGAGCGCGGCGATAATCAGCGTTGCATAAGCGAAGAGTGACAGGCCGATATGCACCAGCATTCCCGGCGTCGCTTCCAGATGCGTAATAAACTCATTGGGCATAAACGTGGCCAGGGCCAGGTTGATCAGCGCGAAGGCATACACAATCGGCAGCAGCAGCCAGCCGCGGTTTTTAGAGGCGACAATGGTCATCACCGTACAGATCATCAGGCTGACCAACGAGCCGACGTTGAGCACGCTCAGGTTCTGTACGCTGCCATCGCCGGGGATAATGCGCGATTCCAGCGCGAACGCATGGCTTATCAGTGCGATCACCGCCGAAAGAATAGCCATGCGTCGCCAGCCGCTGTTTTTTTGCAGCAGTCCAGGAATGATCAGCGCGAGGCTGACAGAGTAGGCAACAAGGGCGATCAGTGCGAAAACAGGCATATAGGCATCGACAGTTGTCTTAATAAGAAAGAGAAGCAGTATAACGTTACGTGACGCCTGCTCCAACCGTTGCATAACAACAAAGCCGCCTTCATGTTATACTCCGGCAAAATTCTGTGTATGTGTCGCTGCCAGCGACCCAACGTTTCTACTCAGGCGAGAGACAATGTTTGATAATTTAACCGATCGTTTGTCGCGCACGCTGCGCAACATCAGCGGCCGCGGACGCCTTACCGAAGACAACATCAAGGAAACGCTGCGCGAAGTGCGCATGGCGCTGCTGGAAGCAGACGTCGCGTTGCCGGTTGTTCGTGATTTTATCAACCGCGTTAAAGAGAAGGCGGTTGGTCATGAAGTTAACAAGAGCCTGACCCCGGGTCAGGAGTTCGTCAAAATCGTCCGTAACGAACTGGTTTCGGCGATGGGCGAAGAGAACCAGGTGCTTAACCTGGCGGCGCAGCCACCGGCCGTCGTGCTGATGGCAGGCCTGCAGGGTGCGGGTAAAACCACCAGTGTGGGTAAGCTGGGTAAATTCCTGCGTGAAAAGCACAAGAAAAAAGTGCTGGTCGTTTCTGCGGACGTCTATCGCCCGGCGGCGATTAAACAGCTGGAAACCCTGGCGCAGCAGGTCAGCGTGGATTTCTTCCCGTCTGACGTTGCCCAGAAGCCTGTCGACATCGTTAACGCGGCGCTGAAAGAGGCGAAGCTGAAATTCTACGACGTGCTGCTGGTGGATACCGCCGGTCGTCTGCACGTTGACGAAGCGATGATGGATGAGATCAAACAGGTGCATGCCGCTATCAATCCGGTAGAGACCCTGTTTGTTGTTGACGCCATGACCGGTCAGGATGCGGCGAACACCGCGAAAGCGTTTAACGAAGCGCTGCCGTTAACCGGCGTAGTGCTGACCAAAGTGGACGGTGACGCCCGCGGCGGTGCGGCGCTTTCGATTCGTCATATCACCGGCAAGCCGATTAAATTCCTCGGTGTGGGTGAGAAAACCGAAGCGCTGGAGCCATTCCACCCGGACCGTATCGCCTCCCGTATCCTCGGCATGGGCGACGTGCTGTCGCTTATCGAAGATATCGAGAGCAAGGTTGACCGCGCCCAGGCTGAGAAGCTGGCCAGCAAGCTGAAAAAAGGCGACGGCTTTGACCTGACCGATTTCCTTGAGCAGCTGCGTCAGATGAAAAACATGGGCGGCATGGCAAGCCTGATGGGCAAACTGCCGGGCATGGGCCAGATCCCTGACAACGTAAAAGCGCAGATGGATGACAAGGTGCTGGTGCGTATGGAGGCGATCATCAACTCGATGACCCTCAAGGAACGTGCTAACCCGGACATCATCAAAGGGTCCCGCAAACGCCGTATCGCAGCCGGTTGCGGCATGCAGGTGCAGGACGTAAACCGCCTTCTGAAACAGTTCGACGACATGCAGCGCATGATGAAGAAAATGAAGAAAGGCGGCATGGCGAAGATGATGCGTGGCATGAAGGGCATGATGCCGCCAGGATTCCCTGGCCGTTAATCGCCTGGCTGTTGGCCATTTTAATGCCGGGGTGTGCCCGAAAAGCACACCCCGGCCGTGTTTTGCAGCAGAGTTTTAACTGCTGATTGCATTTTCCCCAGAAATCAGTAAAATTTTCGGGCTTTTAATATGACACCCGGGCTCCGTTCCTCGATGGGGCCCGGTTGTTTTATTCACACAAGAGGATGTTATGGTAACTATTCGTTTAGCACGTCACGGCGCTAAAAAGCGTCCGTTCTACCAGGTTGTTGTTACTGACAGCCGTAATGCACGCAACGGTCGCTTCATTGAGCGCGTTGGTTTCTTCAACCCGATCGCTTCTGGTTCTGAAGAAGAAACCCGTCTGGATCTGGATCGTATCGCTCACTGGGTTGGCCAGGGCGCTACTGTTTCCGATCGCGTTGCTACGCTGATCAAAGCAGCAAACAAAGCAGCTTAATCTGTCACGGTGGTCATGATGAGCAATAAAGCACCTGTTGAACCGATTGTATTGGGCAAAATGGGTTCTTGCTACGGTATTCGTGGTTGGCTCAGAGTGTTTTCCTCCACTGAAGACGCTGATAGCATTTTTAATTACCAGCCCTGGTTTATCCAGAAAGCCGGTAAGTGGGAAGAGGTCGAGCTGGAAAGCTGGCGTCACCACAATCAGGACATCATCATCAAGCTGAAAGGCATTGACGATCGTGATGCCGCGAATGCACTGACTAATTGTGAAATTATCGTGGATTCGTCGCAGTTGCCGCAGCTGGAAGAGGGCGACTACTACTGGAAAGACCTTATGGGTTGCCAGGTGGTCACCACTGAAGGTTATAGCCTGGGGAAAGTCATCGACATGATGGAAACCGGGTCAAATGACGTTCTCGTCATTAGGGCAAACCTGAAAGATGCATTTGGCATCAAGGAGCGGTTGGTTCCGTTCCTCGATGGACAGGTTATCAAGAAAGTCGATCTCGCTACTCAAACGATTGAAGTAGATTGGGATCCTGGTTTTTAAATTCTCCGGATAAACGGTAAAAGACGGCGCTATGTGGATTGGCATAATTAGCCTGTTTCCTGAAATGTTCCGCGCGATTACCGATTACGGGGTAACTGGCCGGGCAGTAAAGAATGGCCTGCTGAACATCCAGAGCTGGAGTCCTCGTGACTTTACGCATGACCGGCACCGTACCGTGGACGATCGTCCTTACGGCGGCGGACCGGGGATGTTAATGATGGTGCAACCCTTACGGGACGCCATTCATACAGCAAAAGCCGCGGCAGGTGAAGGCGCGAAGGTGATTTATCTGTCACCTCAGGGACGCAAGCTTGATCAAGCGGGCGTCAGCGAACTGGCGACGAATCAAAAATTGATTCTGGTCTGTGGTCGCTACGAAGGAATAGATGAGCGCGTAATTCAAACCGAGATTGACGAAGAATGGTCTATCGGCGATTACGTACTCAGCGGTGGTGAGTTACCAGCGATGACGCTGATTGACTCCGTTGCCCGGTTCATTCCGGGTGTACTGGGCCATGAAGCTTCGGCAACGGAAGATTCCTTTGCTGATGGGTTGCTGGACTGTCCACACTATACTCGTCCTGAAGTGTTAGAAGGGATGGAAGTACCGGCAGTGTTACTGTCAGGAAACCATGCTGAGATACGTCGCTGGCGTTTGAAGCAGTCGCTGGGCCGAACCTGGCTTAGAAGACCTGAACTTCTGGAAAACCTGGCTCTGACTGAAGAGCAAGCAAAGTTGCTGGCCGAGTTCAAAAAAGAACACGCGCAACAGCAGCATGAACATGATGGGAATGCGTAATACGCTCCCGAATATCAGTTTACCCAGGATAAGAGATTAAATTATGAGCAACATTATTAAGCAACTTGAACAAGAACAGATGAAGCAGGACGTACCTTCCTTCCGTCCGGGTGATACCGTGGAAGTGAAAGTATGGGTTGTTGAAGGTTCCAAAAAACGTCTGCAGGCATTCGAGGGCGTGGTTATCGCTATTCGTAACCGCGGTCTGCACTCTGCATTCACTGTTCGTAAAATTTCCAACGGCGAAGGCGTTGAGCGTGTCTTCCAGACTCACTCTCCGGTAGTTGACAGCATTGCTGTTAAACGTCGTGGTGCTGTACGTAAAGCTAAACTGTACTACCTGCGTGAGCGTACTGGTAAGTCTGCTCGTATTAAAGAGCGTCTGAACTAAGATTCGCTTAAGCGACATCCTGTTAAAAAGGGCTGGCCGAAAGGCTGGCCCTTTTTTATTCCATCGCACCTCTCGCATTAACCCTTTCGTCATAAATCATTTACAATGCTGGCCTCTTAACGGGAGGGAAAGTGGATAACGTACTGCATCGGCATAACTGGAAACGCGCAGCGGCTTTGACCGCGCTGTTTGCGATCCTGCTGATCGTGGTTGCGCCGCTTATCTCCATCTCGCTGCAAAAAGATCCCATGAGCGCCATGCCGGGAATGCATCATGACATGAGCATGATGTCGATGGATGAACACCATGGCGATATGCCGCACTCGATGCCCGTCGACCATGCGGAAGCGTGTGGCTACTGTGTACTGTTAGCGCATGTGCCGGGCATGATGCTGGCGCTGATTGTACTGCTCAGTGTGGTACTGCAAAGGAGTCGCGTTACACCGCCGCAACCGCCGGTCAGCCACTGGCACTTTTTCCCCTGGCTCTTTCCTGATACCCGCGCGCCGCCGCGGCAGTCTGCTTTTTCCCTTTAAAAAAAATCGATAACTTTTTGCCTTAAAAAGGAAAAGTATGACTACCTGCACTCCGCGCGCGGCATGGGGAAATCTGCTGCGTCGACTCCATTTCTATGTCGGGCTGTTTGTTGGCCCGTTTATCTTCTTCGCCGCGCTGACCGGTACGCTGTATGTGGCGACACCGCAGCTGGAAAACGCGCTCTACCGGCACGCGTTGCACACGGATTCAATGGGAGAGGCACGGCCTCTGGCCGAGCAGATTGCCGTGGCGGAAAACGCCGTGGGTTCAGATCTGCGCCTGCATGCCGTTCGTCCGGGGCTGGTTGACGGTGATACTACCCGCGTGATGTTCGCTGACCCTGCGCTTGGCCCGTCGGAGAACCGCGCTATCTTTGTGGGTCCCGTGAGCCTTGAGGTGCGGGGCGAGATGACGGTGTACGGCACGAGTGGCATTCTACCGTTGCGCCAGACCATCGATTATCTGCACACCTCGTTAATGCTTGGCGATGTCGGGCGTCTCTATAGCGAGCTGGCCGCCTCCTGGATGTGGGTTGCCGCGCTGGGTGGAATCGCCCTGTGGTTTTACACCCGACCAAAACGTCGGATGAACAACCGTTTCCAGAACCGCCGTCGTGTGCATGTGGCACTGGGCTGGGTGTTGCTGGGGGGAATGTTATTGTTCTCAGCGACAGGCCTGACGTGGTCTCAGTGGGCGGGCGGTAACGTGGATACACTGCGTACCCGGATGAACTGGCTTACGCCGCAGGTCAATACTACGCTCTCCGGTGTGCCTGCCATCATGGACGAGCACGCTGAGCACCGGGGGCATCATAGCGGGATGATGATGCCCGGGATGGTGATGGATCCGACGCTTTTTGATGACGTCCTGCATGCCGCCCGTACGGCGGGTATAGATGCCAGCAAGCTCGAAATCCGCCCGGCGAAAACGGCTGAACAGGCCTGGACCGTGACGGAAATCGATCGCAGCTGGCCGACTCAGGTCGATGCGGTGTCGGTCGATCCGCACTCCCTGCACATTCTGGACAGAACCCGGTTTGAAGATTTCCCCTTAATGGCAAAACTGACCCGCTGGGGTGTGGATTTCCACATGGGGATTTTGTTTGGGCTGGCCAATCAGCTGTTGCTGATCGCGTTCGGTATTGCCCTGTGCGTGCTGATCGTCTGGGGATACCGGATGTGGTGGATGCGTCGTCCGGCGCAATCGGTCGTGAACCCGGTTCAGACGCTCTGTCAGAGCTGGCTGGCGCTATCGGGCTGGGGAAGAGCCGTCACGGCGATGGTGAGTGTCCTGCTGGGGCTGGTGATGCCGGTGATGGGTGTGAGTCTGGCCCTGTTTGTGCTAGTCGACTGGCTGCGCTGGCGAGCGGCAACAGGCGTGTCGCTCGCAGAATCATCGGTTAAATAACCTTATGGCGTGCTGATAACCACCGCAACCCGGCGGTTTTCAGCGCGCCCTTTTGCAGTACTGTTGCTCGCAACAGGGTATTTTTTGCCTAACCCCTGCGTGGTGAGGTTGCTGCGCGGGATATTGGCTCCCTTCGCCCAGGCGTCGGCTACCGCATTTGCACGTTTCAATGACAGCGCTTCGTTGTAGCGCTCTTCGCCGTAGTTGTCCGTGTGACCGTCCATACGCGCGTGGTTCAGGCCGGTTGCCGCGAGGCGAGAGGCCATGGTCTTGATCTGCGTTTCACTTTCCGCACGCAGCCTGGCGTCATTTTTATCAAACAGGATGGTATCTGACAGGCCAAGAGACCAGTCGCCGTTCAGTTCGTTAAAACCGTAAGACTTCATCGCCGCAATCTGCTCAGGAGTGAACTTGCCTTGCGGCGGTGACTGGCAACCTGCCAGCACGACTGAGGCTAATAACAACGGCGCGAAGTATCGCTTTAACATATCGTTTCCCTTCTAATTTATCGTTTTTGTACGCTGGTTTTTAACCAGGTACATATTGCGGTCGGCTTTCTCCAGTAATGCTTCCACAGAACCATTTTCCCACGCCAGAGCAAAGCCAATACTGAGTGACATTGATGCTTTTTGCCCGTTATGCAATTCGAACGGGCGGATAAACTGCTGCGATAAGGCAGCACAAAGATATTGAACCTCAGGCTCTGAATGGACGCCGTACAGCACCATGGCAAACTCGTCGCCGCCAAGGCGGTATGACTGATGGCGCTTATCACCGAACTCGACCATTCTTCTGGCGACTTCAATCAGCACACAGTCTCCTGCCGCGTGTCCCCAGGTGTCATTAATAAACTTAAAATTATCACCGTCGAGGAAGAGCAGGGCCGAGTTTGTTTTTGCTGAGGGGTCATTCATTAATGCCGCGATGCTGTTACGAAACGCCGCACGGTTGGCAAGACCCGTCAACGGGTCGTGCATGGCGGTGCGTAATAGCTGGGCGTTTTTCGCCTGCAGTTTAAGCTGCCACTCCTCCATTTCATCCAGAAGGCTGTTGAAGTCCTCGCCAAACTGGTGAAATTCTTCAATGCGCCCGTCTTTCACCCGTCGGGAGAAGTTACGGTTAGTGCGTACGTCATGAACGACGTCAGTAATGTTTTGCAGCGCTGTAACCATGCCGTGATGCAAGGATTGCGTAATGGTCAGTGCGACCGCCGTCGCAAACAGAATACAGCCGGTGAGAACGGCAAACGACATCCAGATGAAGTGGCTTATCAGGCTGTCACGCGCGGTAAGGCGTATTTCGCCAATCGTTGAGCCGTTATGGAATACGGGCTGGGAAATCGGCTCGGGGAAAAGCCAGCGGCTGACCAGTGCGCCCAGAGTGTCGTTGTTATCCGCCGGGTTCCACGACCAGTACGCAAAGCGTTTTTTGTGCACGTTGAGGACTTCAGCCACGGCAAACTGGCCCTGTTTGCCAAGGGCGGCAAGCGTTTCATTGGCTGCCACTGAATCGTTGAACACCAGGGAGGCTTCAAGGCTGTGGCTCATGGTGGCGCCGGTTAATTCGAGATTCTTTTGTGCGTATTGCTTTAATGTCACGACGGAGGCAAAACAGAGGAGCAGCCATATTAATGTCATCGTGATGATGACGCTTATCATGCTGATTCGTCTGAGTGTTCTTTTAAACGTCGGACGTGGCGCTGAAGTGAAATCTTTATCCATGCTGCTTATTCCGTGCGAGCATTAATACATCCGGATTGACTCTCACGCCACTGCGAGTCAGCGCATCCAGATTGACGGAAAACCGGACATGGTTGCGATCAATTATCAGGCAAAAGGCGCTGCCAATAATACATTCCGGATTTTGCTCTGAGATTAATAGCAATGCTCTGCCCTGATACTGATTTATTAATTCACGTTGTTTTACGGGGGATTCCGCCCCGAAATAAATAGCATCACACGTCGCGGACAGGGCTTCCTGATCGTTACGCACAATAACGGGGGTATAAGGTAATTCGCTTTGCCCGTCCTTGCTGGTGAGTGCATGCGTGTAGTGAGAAGAAGCATAAACACAGAGTTTTGGCTGGCCGGAAAGTGACGGCCATCGGGTGTAGCTCACAATACCTGAAACGATCGAACGTACCGATTTATCGGTTTCGGTGAACGTGCCTGCCGCCGCTGCGCCCACCATAAGGAACAGCATTAGCACCAGAGTGAGTCGGAAAAAAGAGATCAAGGATAAATTTCTCACCAGAATCCGCCACTTCGCTCCGGAAATAGATGTCCTTAAGAGTTGTGGGCAGAATACCATTGTTTACCAAAGCCGTCATTATGTCAGAATTTTCCCTGCCTCGACCTAAGCTAAATCCTACACTTTGTTATATTCCGGTGAATAAAAAGAGGCTTAATTAAGTCTGCTGGAGCGCATGCTTTCATCCATGCCTTTTTGCCATGACTCATGCAGTTTTGCTGCATTTTCAGCAGTATCGCAGCTGGCAGGAAAAGATTTGCCCGCTAATCCCCAGGCGTGGAGAAAACCTTCTTCACACACTTTCTTCTGTCCGTCTGCATATCCCCGGAGATATTCACTACGATCAACTTGTGGATCATTAAAATTATCGGCCAGCGTCTGGTTATCTTTAACCGGCAGACCATTCATGGCGTCTTCTTTACCTGCATCAAACCAGCTGGGGCTGGTCCAGTCCGGGTGGAAGGTATAAGGATTGATTTGGCAACCCGATAAAATGAGCGACAACAGCACCAGAGCAATTGAACGCATAGCCATTCTCCTTTTTTCTTCAGCATAGCCTGGTAACGGAAAGTAAGTGGTGTAATTTAAAGTTTACGGATATGGCGGCTGATTTTTGCAATAAATTGGCATTCGTAAAGAAAAGTGTACGTATTTTGGATTGAAATCTTTACTTGTTATGGTATCGTTGTTTCACCTCTTCGAGGAAAACAACTATCGCAAACGAGCTTTACAGGATCGCAATCATGCAAAAAGACGCGCTGAACAACGTACACATCACTGACGAACAGATTTTGATTACTCCGGATCAACTGAAAGCGGAATTCCCGCTGAGCGTCGCGCAGGAGGCTCAAATTGAGCACTCGCGTCAGACCATTTCAGACATTATCGCTGGCCGCGATCCGCGCCTGCTGGTGGTATGTGGTCCTTGTTCTATTCACGATCCTGAAGCCGCCATTGAGTACGCTCGTCGATTTAAAACATTAGCGGAGGAGGTCAGCGATAGCCTCTATCTGGTAATGCGCGTCTATTTTGAGAAGCCACGTACCACCGTTGGCTGGAAAGGGTTGATTAACGATCCGCACATGGATGGCTCGTTTGATGTGGAAGCAGGGCTGAAAATTGCGCGTCGCCTGCTGGTGGAGCTGGTCAGCATGGGGCTGCCGCTGGCCACTGAAGCGCTGGATCCGAACAGCCCGCAGTACCTGGGCGACCTGTTTAGCTGGTCTGCCATTGGGGCACGCACCACGGAATCGCAAACCCACCGCGAGATGGCGTCTGGCCTGTCGATGCCGGTTGGTTTTAAAAACGGTACCGATGGCAGCCTGGCCACCGCAATTAACGCCATGCGTGCTGCGGCAATGCCGCACCGTTTTGTTGGCATTAACCAGGCGGGGCAGGTTTGCCTCCTGCAAACGCAGGGTAACCCGGATGGTCACGTGATCCTGCGCGGTGGTAAAGCACCGAACTACAGCCCGGCAGATGTGGCACAGTGTGAAAAAGAGATGGAGCAGGCGGGACTGCGCCCGGCACTGATGGTAGATTGCAGTCATGGTAATTCGAATAAAGATTACCGTCGTCAGCCTGCGGTTGCGGAATCTGTGGTGGCACAGATAAAAGACGGCAACCGTTCTATTATCGGTCTGATGATTGAGAGCAATATTCATGAAGGCAATCAGTCATCTGAACAACCGCGCAGCGCAATGAAGCACGGCGTATCCGTCACGGATGCCTGCATCAGCTGGGAAACCACCGACGCGCTGCTGCGTGAGATCCATAAAGATTTAAGCGGCCAGCTGGCGACGCGTCTGGCTTAAGAGGGTAGTTATGGTTGCTGAATTGACCGCGTTACGCGATCAAATTGATGAAGTGGATAAGGCGTTGCTGGACCTGCTGGCGCGCCGTATGGCTCTGGTTGCCGAAGTGGGTGAGGTAAAAAGTAAATACGGCCTGCCGATTTACGTCCCGGAGCGTGAGGCATCCATGCTGGCCTCGCGGCGCAAAGAGGCCCAGGCGCTGGGCGTCTCGCCGGATCTGATTGAAGATGTCTTGCGTCGCGTAATGCGGGAATCCTATTCCAGCGAAAACGATAAGGGCTTCAAAACCCTCTGTCCGTCCCTGCGCCCGGTGGTTATTGTGGGTGGCGCGGGCCAGATGGGGCGTCTGTTTGAAAAAATGCTGACGCTTTCTGGTTATCAGGTTCGCATTCTGGAAAAAGAAGACTGGGAACACGCGCCAGCGCTGATGGCCGATGCGGGGATGGTTATCGTCAGCGTGCCTATCCACGTGACGGAGCAGATCATCGGCAAGCTTCCACCGTTGCCGAAAGATTGCATCCTGGTTGACCTTGCATCGGTCAAAAATGGCCCCCTGCAGGCGATGCTGGCGGCGCATACTGGCCCGGTGCTTGGCCTGCACCCGATGTTTGGTCCGGACAGTGGCAGCCTGGCGAAGCAGGTTGTGGTGTACTGTGATGGTCGTCAGCCGGAGGCCTATCAGTGGTTCCTGGAACAGATTCAGGTATGGGGTGCCAGGTTGCACCGGATCAGCGCGGTAGAGCACGATCAGAACATGGCGTTCATTCAGGCGCTGCGCCATTTTGCGACCTTTGCCTACGGTTTGCATCTGGCGGAAGAGAATGTGCAGCTTGAACAGCTGCTGGCGCTCTCTTCACCGATCTATCGCCTGGAGCTGGCGATGGTCGGGCGTTTGTTCGCTCAGGATCCACAGCTTTACGCCGACATTATTATGTCCTCTGAGAACAACCTGGCGCTTATCAAACGTTATTACCAGCGGTTTGGTGAAGCGATCACCTTGCTGGAGCATGGCGATAAGCAGGCGTTTATCGACAGCTTCCGTAAAGTCGAGCACTGGTTTGGCGATTATGCACAACGTTTTCAGAGTGAGAGCCGCACGCTTTTGCGTCAGGCAAATGACAGTCGCCAGTAATGCGATGATGTATATACTAAAAGCCAGCAATGCTGGCTTTTTTCATTTTGGGGAACTGTTATGGCCGAACCGCAGCCGCTGTTGAATTACACCGGGCACCTGCCCGAATGTCCGACGTGGAGTGCCGAAGAGCATGCGCTCTACTGGGCAGATATTCTGGAGGGGGAGATCCACCGTTATCATCTGCCCACCGCGGAACACACGGTACTCTCTTTCCATGAAGAAGTAGGCTGTTTCGCTCTGCGTGAGCGTGGCGGCTTTATCGTCGCGATGCGCAATGGCATCTGGCTTGCTGACAAGCACGGTCTGCTTCAGCGCAAGGTGTGTGATAACCCCTCTAACCCGCAACTGGCGCGTTTTAATGATGGAGGTACCGATCATCATGGACGGTTCTATGCGGGAACCTTCTGGGGGCCGGGGGATTACAACGGCGCCATGCTGATGCGTATCGATAATGACCTGACGCCGAAAGTGATCCAGTGTGATATTCACGGGCACAACGGTCTGGCATTCAGCCCGGACAAACAGTGGATGTTCACCTCTGACACGCCAAATGGCGTTATCTACCGCACGCCGCTTGATGAGCAAGGTGAGCCGGGGAAACGCGAGATATTCCGCCGCTTTAAAGAGGGGGAGGGCATACCCGACGGTGCTGCGATGGATGAAGAAGGCTGCTACTGGAGCGCAATGTTTGATGGCTGGCGTATCGCGCGCTTTTCACCGCAGGGGGAACAACTGGAAGAGCATCGCATGCCGGTTCGTTGTCCGACGATGGTCTGCTTTGGCGGCGAGGATATGAAAACCCTGTTTATCACGACCACGCGGGAAAATATGGATGCGGATGAAGTGGCGCAGTATCCGCTCTCCGGCGCCATCTTCACCCTGCCCGTTAGCGTGGCAGGGATGAAGAAAAGCCGCTTTATCGAACGTTAAGCGGGGTCAACCGGCACGACGTTTTCGCTCGGATAGCAGCCCAGCACTTTCATTGAGCGGGTGATTTCTCCCAGTTCACGCAGGGCTTTCTGCATGGATGCAGATTCCAGGTTGGCCTGGATATCCAGATAAAACATCTCTTCCCACGGATTACCATGAATCGGGCGAGATTCCAGCTTCGTCATGATCAGGTTGTGGTTACGCAGTACCAGCAGCGCCTCAACCAGCGCACCCGCCTGCTGCCCGGTCGCCATCAGCAGCGTCGTTTTAGCCGGAACCTGCTCAGAGACATTGATGGCTTTACGGGCCAGTACCACGAAGCGGGTGATATTTTGCGTCTGGTTCGCCAGGTTGCGTTCCAGTACCTGCAGGCCATACAGCGCTCCGCCCGCCTCGCTGCCAAGCGCGGCCACCGTCGGGGAATTTGCCTGCATCACTTTTTCCATCGCCGCAGAAGTGCTTTCGGTGTACTCAATTTTCCAGTTCGGATAACGGTTGAGGAACTGACTGCACTGCTGGAACGGTTGTGGGTGACTGTACACCGTCTCGATTTGGCTCAGGTCGGTTGAGCCAGAGACCAGTACGCAGTGATCGATAGGGATGGTCATCTCGCCAACCAGCGACAGCGTAGTGTGCTGCAGAAGATCGTACACGTCGTTAATGGCACCAGAGCTGGTGTTTTCAATCGGTACGACGGCGTAATCCGCCTGTCCGGTTTCGACCTGATTGAAAATATCAGCAAATTTTGCGCAGCCGCTTTCAATAAACTCTTCGAAATGACGTGCTGCGTACTGGCGCGCGGCAAGGTGAGAGTAAGAGCCTTTAGGGCCGAGGAAGGCGACACGTGCAGAGTGCGGGTTCGTTTTATTCAGATGCTGCTGGAGTAGCGCTTGCTGGGTCAGAACGGAGTCTTCGATGATGAGCTGGAACAAACGGGTGATGTAATGGGCGTCGAGGTGGTGCGCTTTGCCAAGCTGAATCAGGCGTTCCAGCAGGTCGCGTTCACGGTCAATATCACGCACCGGCCGATGGGAGTCCAGCTTGGCTTTTCCCACTTCGATGGCGAGTGTGCGACGTTCTGCCAGCAGGGCCAGTAATTTTTCGTCCAGTGCGCTGATTTTCACTCGCAGGTCCAGTAACGGGTTTTCCGGTGTCATAGTGTTGCCTGTCTCGTTTATCGTTATTAATAAAAAAGGCCTCCCGGTGTGGGAGGCCTTGTTGTTCGTCTTCGCATTCTTTATCACACGACGAAACGCCTCCCAATCAGGGGAAGGTAAAAAAGAATGCGAAGAAAAACGGTGTGTGTTTCATGAAATCATCCTGTCGTTGATACCGTTAAAGTACCCGTACTGTTTTCACGCTGTCAATAAAAAACGCGCCCGAAGGCGCGTTGGCGGTAAACTCAATTTAAAGGATTACTCTTCTTCAACTTCTTCCGCGAAGCTGGCGTCTTTCACCGACGTTGCGGCGCGACGGGCTTCACCTTTGTGTTGCACTTTATTGAGCTGCCGTTCCAGCTTGTTGATCAAATCGTTAATAGCGGTGTACATATCCTCGTGTTTTGCGCTGGCGACCAGATGGCCGTTTGGAGTATTGATAGTTGCGTCAGCGATGAAACCTTGCGGCTCCTTGGACAGGATGATATGTGGGTTAATCAAATGTGTTTGCCATTTATCCAGTTTGGCGAGACGGTCTGCGACGTGTTGGCGGATTGCCGGAGTAATTTCCATTTGTTTACTGGTAATGTTCATTGTCATAAATTTTACCTCTTGTCTTTCCGTCTTGGTGATTCCAGCATACCTGTCCTAATGTCAAAATGTGTGATTTAGATCACGTTATTTTGTCGGTTTTTGTCAGGGAATGTTTTTTGTGAGGCAGGGCAGGAAGAGGTCATATTTACCTTGTAGAAGGCCCGATTTGCGGTCATAGTTGATAGGATGTGTTGAGGCTAAACCGCTTCAGCTGATCTCTGAACGCATAAAAAAACGGCAGCCTTCGGGCTGCCGTTTCGCATTGAGGCAATATCAGGTATTGCTGCTGTTCGCGGCGATGATTTTCGCCACTTTGTCAGCCTGTGCGGTCATCTGCATCTGACGGTAAGCATTTTCCATCAGCTTCAGGCCATCACGCGTTGCCTGTGTATCCGGGTAATCACGCAGCATACCTTCTACACGATTAACCACGGCAACCCATGCGCCACGGCGGGTATAGTATTCCGCAACGGAGTATTCGTATTTCGCCAGACGATCTTTCAGGAACACCAGACGTTTGGTCGCGTCAGTGACGTACTGGCTGTTCGGGTAGCCGCGCACCAGTTTGGAGAAGTCGTTGAAAGCATCACGCGCATGCTGCGGGTCACGGTCAGAGCGATCCACACCGAAGAAACCTTGCAGGGCACTGTCGTCCAGCGCCATGTTGGTAAGACCGCGCATGTACATGACGTAATCGATGTTAGGATGAGTCGGGTTCAGACGCATGAAACGATCGATGGTTGCCTGAGCCAGCGGCAGATCGGCATTTTTATAGTAGGCATAGATGAGATCTAACTGTACCTGCTGCGAATACGGACCAAATGGATAGCGATTATCCAACGCTTCCAGTTGCGTTATCGCCTGTTTCCAGTTACCGTCCTGCAACTTTTGTTGTGCAGTCGCATAGATTTCATTCGGCGGATTGTCAGGGACCTGTTCATTTGAACCGGAGCAGCCCACCAAAGCCAGGCTCAACGTGGCCGCTGCCACCAGATATTTCATGCGCGTCATGACGTTTTGACTTTCCTCAAATGTTTGTCCGGGAGAAACTCTGTTCCTGCTCCCGATTAAGACCAGCTACAATAGCACACTATATTAAACGGCAAAGCCGTAAAACCCAACGTTAAACGAAGAAGCAGTTTATGGCACAACGAGTAGAACTCACCGCAACAGTCTCCGAAAATCAGCTCGGTCAACGCTTAGATCAGGCTTTGGCCGAATTGTTCCCTGATTATTCGCGTTCACGCATAAAAGAATGGATCCTTGACCAGCGCGTGCTGGTAAACGGCAAGATCTGGGACAAACCAAAAGAGAAAGTGTTAGGTGGGGAAGCCGTCGCCATCAATGCTGAAATCGAAGAGGATATCCGCTTCGAGCCGCAGGATATCCCGCTGAACATCGTCTATGAAGATGATGACATCCTGGTGATCAACAAGCCACGTGACCTGGTTGTTCATCCGGGCGCGGGGAACCCTGATGGCACAGTGCTTAACGCACTTCTCCATTATTACCCTCCTATCGTGGATGTTCCGCGCGCCGGCATCGTTCACCGTCTGGATAAAGACACCACGGGTCTGATGGTGGTGGCAAAGACCGTTCCAGCTCAGACACGTCTGGTGGAATCTCTGCAGCTGCGTGAAATCACCCGCGAATATGAAGCGGTGGCCATTGGTCATATGACCGCTGGCGGTACGGTGGAAGAACCTATCAGCCGTCACCCAACCAAACGTACCCATATGTCGGTGCACCCGATGGGTAAGCCAGCGGTGACGCACTACCGCATTATGGAACATTTCCGCATTCATACGCGTCTGCGTCTGCGTCTGGAAACCGGTCGTACTCACCAGATCCGTGTTCATATGGCGCACATTACCCATCCGCTGGTGGGCGATCAGGTCTACGGTGGTCGTCCGCGTCCGCCAAAAGGCGCATCGGATGAGTTCATTAGCGTACTGCGTAAGTTTGATCGCCAGGCGCTGCACGCAACGATGCTGCGTCTTTACCATCCTATCACCGGTATTCAGATGGAATGGCACGCGCCGATCCCACAGGATATGGTCGACCTTATTGACGCCATGCGCGTTGATTTTGAAGAACATAAAGATCAAGTGGACTGGTTATGACCAAACTGATTGTCCCTGAGTGGCCACTGCCTGAGGGCGTGGCTGCCTGCAGTTCAACCCGTATCGGCGGTGTGAGCCAGGGCGCGTGGGAATCTTTGAATCTCGGCGCACACTGTGGTGACAACCTGGAGCACGTTGAAGAAAACCGCAAACGCCTGTTTGCTGCCGGGAATTTACCGTCGAAACCGGTCTGGCTGGAACAGGTTCACGGTAAAACGGTACTGCCGTTAACGGGCGAACCCTATGCGTCTAAACGGGCCGATGCGTCTTACAGTGATACCCCGGGAACGGTATGTGCGGTAATGACTGCCGATTGCCTGCCGGTTCTGTTCTGTAACCGTGCCGGTACCGAGGTGGCAGCAGCGCATGCGGGCTGGCGTGGTCTGTGTGAAGGTGTGCTCGAAGAGACCGTCGCCTGCTTTAAAGATGACCCTGCGAATATCATGGCCTGGCTCGGCCCGGCCATTGGTCCTCGTGCGTTTGAAGTGGGACCCGAGGTCCGCGAAGCCTTTATGGAGAAAGATCTGCAAGCCGCGGATGCTTTCCTTCCTGCCGGTGAAAAATATCTGGCCGATATTTACCTGTTGGCCCGCCAGCGCCTGAATAATGTCGGCGTGACGCAGATCTTCGGCGGCGATCGCTGTACCTTCACCGAAAAGGGTGATTTTTTCTCTTATCGCCGCGACAAGACGACAGGTCGTATGGCAAGTTTTATTTGGCTGATATAACCTAAAGAATCAAGACGATCCGGAACGTGCCGTTTTCTTTTCACATAATTCAGGTCATTAACCTTGAATAATTGAGGGATGACCTCATTTAATCTCCAGTAGCAAATTTGACCTGTTATGGGAGGAGTTATGCGTCTGGATCGTCTTACTAATAAATTCCAGCTTGCTCTCGCCGATGCCCAGTCCCTTGCACTGGGGCACGACAACCAATTCATCGAACCTCTTCATTTAATGAGCGCCTTGCTGAATCAGGAAGGGGGATCGGTACGTCCGTTATTAACGTCTGCCGGCATTAATGCTGGCCAGTTACGCACCGCCATCGATCAGGCTCTGAGCCGTTTACCCCAGGTAGAAGGTACCGGTGGCGACGTTCAGCCGTCTCAGGATCTGGTGCGTGTGCTGAATCTTTGCGACAAGCTGGCGCAAAAACGTGGGGACAACTTTATTTCGTCAGAACTTTTCGTTCTGGCGGCGCTTGAATCACGCGGTACCTTGACCGACCTGCTGAAATCTGCCGGTGCAACCACCGCCAATGTGACTCAGGCGATTGAGAAAATGCGCGGAGGTGAAAGCGTGAACGATCAGGGAGCCGAAGACCAACGTCAGGCTTTGAAAAAATTTACGGTCGACCTGACCGAGCGTGCCGAGCAGGGCAAGCTTGACCCGGTGATCGGCCGTGATGAAGAGATTCGCCGTACTATCCAGGTACTGCAGCGTCGTACCAAAAACAACCCGGTGCTGATTGGTGAGCCGGGGGTCGGTAAAACCGCCATCGTCGAAGGTCTGGCGCAGCGCATTGTGAACGGTGAAGTGCCGGAAGGGCTGAAAGGTCGTCGCGTACTGGCGCTCGACATGGGGGCGCTGGTGGCCGGGGCGAAATACCGCGGTGAGTTTGAAGAGCGTCTGAAAGGCGTGCTTAACGACCTGGCGAAACAGGAAGGCAACGTCATTCTGTTTATTGACGAACTGCACACCATGGTCGGCGCAGGTAAAGCGGACGGCGCGATGGATGCCGGTAATATGCTGAAACCAGCCCTGGCACGTGGGGAACTTCACTGCGTAGGGGCTACCACGCTGGATGAGTACCGTCAGTACATCGAAAAAGATGCTGCGCTGGAGCGTCGTTTCCAGAAAGTGTTTGTTGCTGAGCCAAGCGTTGAAGATACCATCGCGATTTTGCGTGGGCTGAAAGAACGTTATGAACTGCACCACCATGTGCAGATTACTGACCCGGCGATTGTTGCAGCGGCCACGCTTTCGCATCGTTATATCGCTGACCGTCAATTGCCCGATAAAGCAATCGACCTTATTGATGAAGCGGCCTCGAGCATTCGTATGCAGATTGACTCGAAACCGGAAGAGCTGGACAGGCTCGACCGTCGCATCATCCAGCTTAAACTGGAACAGCAGGCACTGAAGAAAGAGTCTGATGAAGCCAGTAAGAAACGGCTGGATATGCTCAACGAAGAACTGGACGATAAAGAACGTCAGTACTCTGAGCTGGAAGAAGAGTGGAAAGCGGAAAAAGCATCACTCTCGGGTACTCAGACAATTAAAGCTGAACTGGAACAGGCGAAAATTGCCATTGAGCAAGCGCGTCGTGTGGGTGACCTGGCGCGAATGTCTGAACTGCAGTACGGCAAAATTCCTGAGCTTGAAAAACAGCTTGAGATCGCCACGCAGTCGGAAGGCAAAACGATGCGTCTGTTACGAAACAAAGTAACGGATGAGGAGATCGCTGAAGTGCTGGCTCGCTGGACCGGTATTCCGGTTGCGCGCATGATGGAAAGCGAACGCGACAAACTGCTGCGCATGGAGCAGGATCTGCATCAGCGCGTGATTGGTCAGAACGAGGCGGTTGAAGCGGTCTCTAATGCCATTCGCCGTAGCCGTGCAGGGTTGTCTGACCCTAATCGTCCAATCGGTTCGTTCCTGTTCCTGGGGCCTACGGGGGTCGGTAAAACCGAACTCTGTAAGGCGCTGGCTAACTTCATGTTTGACAGCGATGATGCGATGGTGCGTATCGATATGTCCGAGTTTATGGAGAAACACTCCGTTTCGCGACTGGTTGGTGCGCCTCCAGGATATGTGGGTTATGAAGAAGGTGGCTACCTGACAGAAGCGGTGCGCCGTCGTCCTTATTCCGTCATCCTGCTGGATGAAGTGGAAAAAGCGCATCCGGATGTGTTCAACATTCTGCTGCAGGTTCTTGACGATGGACGGCTGACTGATGGACAGGGGAGAACGGTCGACTTCCGTAACACGGTTGTGATCATGACCTCGAACCTGGGTTCCGATTTGATTCAGGAACGTTTCGGTGAACTGGACTACGGCCATATGAAGGATCTGGTGATGGGCGTGGTAAGCCATAGCTTCCGTCCAGAGTTCATTAACCGTATTGATGAAGTGGTAGTGTTCCATCCTCTGGGTGAGAAACATATTGCGTCGATTGCGCAGATTCAGCTGCAGCGTCTGTATAAACGTCTGGAAGAGCGTGGATATGAAATTCACATCTCCGATGATGCGCTGAAGCTCTTGAGCGCAAATGGGTACGATCCGGTTTATGGGGCGCGTCCGCTGAAACGCGCAATCCAGCAACAGATCGAAAACCCACTGGCGCAGCAGATACTCTCCGGGGAGTTGATTCCGGGCAAAGTTATCCGTCTGGAAGCCAACGACGACAAAATTGTGGCAGTGCAGTAAGTCACAAAACGCAAAAACGGGCCGCTTGCGGCTCGTTTTTGTTTAAAAACCAGGCCAGAATTGAGGTCTGGGATGCAAATTGCCTGGAAAGTGAGCAGTCAGTAAATAATTTTCACTTTATCCTTGCAGCTTCAGAATTACCCCCTATAATGCGCCTCCACTGACACGGAACAACGGCACACACGCCGCCGGGTCAGCAGAGATAAGCGAAAATAAATGCTTGACTCTGAAGCGGGAAAGCGTAATATGCACACCCCGCGCCGTAGCGAAAACGAAGCGGCACTGCTCTTTAACAATTTATCAGACAATCTGTGTGGGCACTCAAAGTGACATG